>JAALLR010000105.1_pt1 | contig 139185 bp, 141 predicted proteins | sample 7245931 | NCBI WGS metagenome assembly JAALLR01 (sample SAMN13049201, study PRJNA578106) | oil field metagenome | isolation source: filtered produced water from oil reservoir B9 | place: USA:offshore Texas | collected 2016 | reverse complement strand
GTTTCCATCCTTGTTTTAATGGATGTGTCTTTCAGACCCTATGCTTTCTACCTTTTTTTATGGTTTTACTAGTTTATATGTCTTTCTATTTTTAACCTATTTTTCTTACTGGTTGATTATCAAATAGCATATAAAAGCAAGAAAGCAAAATTAGAAAAACTAATATATAATATTAAAAATATTAATAACATCATCCAACGGCAATAGAAACAGAAACCCCATCTTTTTTAAATTTCTTTAAAATCAATTCAATATCTCTTATATTTTTATCAGCTAATTTTTCAACACCCAATACAGAAACTGGCTCAGAAACTCCATAAACCCCTATGGTTTTAAAAACAAAATCGGATTTTATTAAATCGTTTCTAAATTTATAAACTTCATTTATTTTATCCCTATTAATTATAAATAACTCTTTTTTAAATTTTTTAACTGCATCCAAAATTCCCTTCTCATCCTTTTTAACATCAACGGTGGCAAAGGCATCTATTCGCCAAACTGGAATATCCCTTAAAAATAACGCCTTTTTAACTGCCCAATATACTTTATAGGTTTTAATATCTCTCCGAGCTCCGATACCAACAACAATCTTTTTTGGATTTAAAACTATATCGCCATCTACAACAACGAATTTTTTATTGTGGTACTCTACATTATATGTGTTTAATACATTTTTTATCGGTTTCCAGTCATTAGGAAGGATTAAATCAACTTTTTCATTTAAAACCTTTTTATTTATCTTTAAAATATCCTTTTTCTCTGGCACATCTAAAAAATAAATATTGGAAAGTTCATCAATGCCAATTTTATTATTTATGTCGGTTGCAGTGGTAAAAACAATGTTTCCTTTTAACTCCCTTCCGATTAAATTAGAAAAATAGTTTCCACCGCCTAAGTGATTTGATAAAATAGGCATTATATTTTTACCGAGCTCATCACAAACTATTACAAACGGGTCTTTTGTTTTATCGTTCTTTATTTTATCAATGTATTTTCTCAAAACAATACCTGTAGCCATTATAAATATAAATCCCTTTTCATTCCCGTTAATTGTTAAATTTTTTGAATGATAAACCTCGTTATCATAAAAACAATAATCTAAAATGTTTTTAATCTTATTTGCTAAAATCTCACCGTTTTTTGTGATATAAACTATTTTTATCATGAGCTCACCAGCATAACTAATAAATATGTATTAAAGAATAATATATTTAAAAGTAATTTATATTATGCGGTGAGAAAATGCTGGTTAAATTTGAAATATACAAAGATGGGGAATATTGGTGTGCAGAAGGTATTGGAGTCGATATATTCACACAGGGGAAAACATTGGATGAGTTAATGGACAATATAAAAGAAGCTGTTGAAGTGCATTTTGAAGAAGATATTCAGTCAGGAAAGCATATTACTATATTATCAATGTCTGAAATAGAGGTGGCCCCTATTGGTTAAACTTCCAAGAATTTCGGGCAATAAATTAATTAAAGTTCTAACAAATACTATGGGGTATGAGATAGTTAGACAAAAAGGAAGCCACATTAGATTAAGTAAAAACACGGAAAATGGCATTCATAATATTACAATTCCAAACCATGAAGAATTGGCGAAAGGGACGCTAAATAGCATATTATCAAGTGTATCTAAATGGAATAATATTTCAAAAGATAAATTGATTGAAATGATAAAATAAACCGAAAAAATAAATACAATATTAAATAACGTAATTATTTATTTTATAATTTCTTCAGCAATTTCCTTTGCAGCTTCTCTTTTTTCACTTAAATCGTTTAAAAACTCTACAATTTTTTCATAACAGGATTTTTTACACTGACCGCAGGTGAGCTCCCCATTTTTACATTTTTCATAGACTTCCACAAGTTCTCTATCATCCTTCATTAGGTGGTATGTGTAGAGCTCGTAAACTACACATTCTTCAGGAACTCCACCCAGCTTTTTCTGCTCTTCTAAGGTTTCTCTACCGCCTGTTTTGCATGACATGACCTTTTTCCTAAGGGATTTAGATGGTTTGTCACTTAAAAATATCGCGGTTTCAGGTTTTGACGAGCTCATTTTTCCGCCCAACAATCCAGTCATAAATCTATGGTATGTTGATGATGGTGGAATAAACTTATATTCTTTAAATCTACCTGCTAAATCCCTTGTTAATCTTATATGCGGGTCTTGGTCTATGCCAACAGGAACTAAAACCGGAGCTCTTTTATCCAATTGGGGATGTAAAATATCTGCAACCTGTATAATTGGGGCAAAAACATGTCCAATATTTGTTTCCCCGCCAAACCCATAAATTGCTCTCATTTCATTGAAATTGACCTTTTTTGATAAAATCATTGCCAAATCTTTAACTTTCTCATTTTTTGACTGCAAATATACATTTATCTTTTCTGGATCAAGCCCAAGGGCTATATAATTGGTTATGTATTCCTCTATAGCCAATTTTCTAGTAGTTTCAAAGTCCATGCCTCTTGCCCAGTAAGCCTCCAAATCTGCAATTGGAATGTATATATCAGCACCATATTTTTGATAATATAGGAGCTGATCAACTATCATTTTATGACCAAAATGCATCTTACCAGAGGGCATCATTCCGCTAACTACCGTGAAGTCTTTTCCTTTTTCCATCGCATCCAGTATTTTCTCAAAGTCCCTATGTCCAAATACAATACCTCTCCTCATAAGGTAGTGCGGATCTCCAATTCTATCAATTAAATCTTTAATTGGTTTTATGCCGAAATTTTCCATGGTTTTTTTATAGTCAATATCATCCGAAACTTCCCAAGGCGTTATCAAACTTTCACCTGTTTTAGCTAATATGTAAAATACACACCATATCATTAAAAATAAATATTAAAGCTAATGAAAAATATATAAATATATTAAAAAAAGTTTTACTTAAAATATGGATTTAAACCTTACTAAGGGTATATCCAATATATAATCATTATTGGATATTAAATTATATGAATTCTTCAGGAAGCTTTGCAGCATCCTCATGATGTTCTGCGAGCCCCAATGCTGCAACTGCCCCAATAATACCCCCATCTCCATTAACTTTTATTATATCAATGCTATTTCTCATTGCTACAGCCTTAGCTTCTTCTATTGAAACCATACCTCTTTTTGCTTTACAGGTGAATAATTTCATACTCTTTGAAGGGGTAATACCATAGTATATTGCCATTGCAGTTTCCTTTGAAAGACTCTTTTCTTTAAGCAAGTCCTTAACAAACTTTCCTATTTCATACTTATACTTTGGATAGATTGCCAGTGTTAAAGCTATTGAAACGCAGTTTTGAGTTTTATTTGGGTTTCCAGGGTATAGCTGAACTATGGTATGGTCCATATAGTACCCAATACCTTCTCTTTCAATTATCTTTCCTATTTCATTGGCTAAAACCCATGTAGCTCCTTCTTCCTTTGTATCGGTATCATCAATTCCAATTGTAACTTTTTCCATCTTTGGGGTTACAACCTCTGCCTTCCCTAATTTTGAACCGCCGCCTTTTTGGATTAAGTTTGTCGCAATAACATTTTTTGCATTTTTTCTTAATTCCGTTCCTACACCTGCACCTGCTAAACCTGCATATACTATGTGAACCTTGTCTTCCTCAACCTTAACTTCTTCAATACCTGCTGCAGATAGGGATGGAATCAAATTTAACTTACATTTACCTATCTTAAGAATAAAATGGTGTTTATTTCCATCCCTCCACGCAGAAATTATAAGTGGAGATGTCCTTGTATATTGGTACACTATCCAGTGGGATCCACTTGGACAGGGGTGCTCTTCTACCAATTCTATTAAACCCAGACCTTCATCAACCATTGCCACAATTTTTCTGTACGAAATGTCATCCATAATATCACCTTTTCCAAATGTAATAGGGCCATGTTAAATCTTACGATTAGCTCTAGGGGGCCTTCCTGGATTTTATATTTAAATTATATTGTGAAAAAAGTTATTGATCGTCTTTTTCCAAATAAGATATTACTTCATCATACAATATATCAAACATATCATCATTATTACAGTTGTTTATTTTTTTATCAAAATCGGTGTTACTTAAAGCGTAATTTAAAATTATTAATTCCAATTCTCGTTCAATACACCTAATCTCTTTTTCTAAAGTAATTATCCTATTGTAAATATCCCATTTCAAACTGTCGTCGATGGAGATATTGAGATTTTTCATTTTTTTAATACATCTCTTCAAATCATTATAATTTGAAATTTTTTTGTATTTATTTAAATTATTCAGGTGCTGTTCAACTTCATTTACTTTATCCATGTATGCTTGTATTTCCCTACTTAAGAACTGTATTTCTTTTACATTAACAGAATCCTTATCCAAATCTTTTAAAGTGGCCTCTAAAATACATATTTCATTATAGATTCCAATATATTTTTTAAGACATTCTTTTAATTTTGAATTTTCAATATACTGACTGTCCTTTAAAAGTATTAATTCTGCAAGTTTTTTTAGTTTTTTGTTTGTCATGTTATCCATATTTTCACTAAACTTAATATATACCGTTACATCCATTCAGTGAAGGGAATTCATGCATAATGATAAAGGAAAAGTGGAGCAGTACAATCGATTTTATTAATCGACACAATTAATAGGGAGAACTCCTTGAGTTCCCTTAATCATTTAATATGCCTGATATTTACAAGAGCTCCGTGCCTCGCCTTTTTCATCTCGGCACCACTCATTAAAGCTCTACCTACCCCAATTACTTTATCATCCTTTACAATAACAACTTCATCATTTACAGATATATTTTCATCGCAGTCTTTGAACCCCGGTGCAAATAATGAACCACCTTTTTTAACCTCAAAGTTCACTTCAACCCAATTTACTTTTCCAAGGAGCTCCCCTGCATCAGCGGTTAAAACAAACAATCCATTTTCTTCATTCAATGAACAAATTTGAATCTGTTTCCCATCTTTCTTAATGAAAAATTTCCTATGCCTTCCTTTTACAACTACGTCGTCAGGTATAAAGTTTTTTCCAAACTGGAATTTTGCAAGTTCCTGGTAGTTATGGATTCTCTGTTGATGTTTTGTACCTAAATCAGTATCCTTCAAATATTCATTTTTAATTTCTTTAAGGGTGTCTTTTAAATTTCTCAAGGATTCATCGGAGGTCGGATTATCTTCAGCAGTTTTTATATAATCCAAGTTTTCAAGGTCTAAAATTTCCATATAATGTTCTGGAAGGTGGGCAATTATTTTAACGTCTCCAAACTTATTTTTGGCTCTTTCAATATAGTTTCTAAGATATTTGTTTATAAATTCTATTTCTTCAGTACTCCACTCCCCAGTTACTGGTATATCGTAATCTACAACTCCTTCCAATGCCCTAGGCACTACCCCATAAGGGGATGTTAGTATGAGCTCCTCTACAGGAAAACCTGCAGAATTTATAGCATTGATAAACAGCTGGTGGGATTTTGAATAGGAATAAGGTTTTTTTGATGAACACGGTAATAATACAACAACGTTGGTAAATGGATCATAGTTTTTAGCCCTTTCAATATATTTCTTAACTTCTGGAATTCTGGTTTCATCAATTGTAACCATTATTTTTTTGCCTTTGGATAGTGGTATATTTCTAATGTCCGGAGTGTACCTTCTGTAGTTTGCCCTTAAATAAGGATCTGAAACTGTAGTCTCCTCTACTAGATTTCTTAAAGAACCTTCTTTTATACAGTATTTTACCTCTTCTAAAATATCCTCTAAAACGGATTCGTTGTATTCGCATAATTCTTTAAAACTTTTCTTAGTAGATATCATCCTATTCTTTGTAAATTTACATCCTAAGGATGCATAGTACTTTGCAGATGTACTATCGAAATAATCAACACCCAAATACACTAAAAGTGGAATTTCCCAGGGTAAAGCCCCAGGGAAGTAAATCCCTGAGTTAGGGGATATCTTCTCCCTGAGTTTTGGAATTATTTCAATCAATTCTCTTCTTTTAATAAGTCTTCTTCCATCTGCAACAACATAAAGGTCAGCATCTTCAACATTTGCCAGATCGAAATATTTACCAAAATTTATTATCTGATATTTCAAATCCCCTATTTTTCCTGTTTCCTGCCTATTTAGTTCCATCAATTCTTCCGCAACTTCTTTTGGACAGTCGAATGGCACCTTTAACATACCTAACGGCGGTATATCGATATTAAAATCGATAAACTTTGGAGTATATTTAGGGGAATCCGGAGTGTTTGGTACATTTTTTTCTTTACATATTCTTCCAATATCATAAAATACAGGTTCTAACATGACAACACCACAATAATAATTGTAACAATTGATAAGTTGATAGGTTAATGAGTAATATGGTTAATGGTTTAATAAATAAATAATTATAATAATATAAAATAATACTATAACAATCTCAAATATTAACATATGTATTACAAAATTTGTAATTCAGCAAATCTAAAGGATTTGTGCAATTTACGAGCGAAGTGAGTAAATTAGCAAATCTAAAGGATTTGTGCAATTTGATATGTTATTGTACCTTCAATAATGGCTGCAATAACAAATAAAACTATTGAAACTCCGAGTATTCTTAACGAGTCATGGTAGTAGATTTTATATATTTCTGATCCAGTTTCAGAGCTCTTTGACCCCTTCAGAAGTTTTCCAAATTTTTTAATCAAAGCTATGAACAACAGAATACCCGAACTTCCAGAGAGTATTAATGCAGGAATTTCCACAATGCCGTGGGGAGTCACAAGAAGTATAAATTTCAAAGTTTCAGAGATATGGAGCACATAAGAGAGTAAAAAGGCATTCAACATTATATTTACAATGGAAAATATCATTAGAACGTAATTAAAGAGTGCCACAAGTATGTTATTCCCTAAGATTACAGATATTATTCTTAAACTACCTCCTTCTGAAATATTAAAACTATCTACTTTGCTTAAAAAGCTATCATATAGTAAAGACCCGTAGGAGTTAATCCATGCAACATCCAAGTACAACAGTATATAGGATACAATAAATGTTGAGAAAAATATGAACGTTACAAAGTATATTATATTTTTTTGCCTTTTAAGTGCGTACATCGTCTCTAAAACTTCATAGACTCCCTTACTCATAATTTGGTTCATCTCCGTATATTGTCAATAATAGTAGCATATTCATATATTTTATTACATGTTAAATATTATATACTAAACGTTTTCTAAACGTTTTACTACTGCTCTATTATTTGGATAAATTCAATTTAAACCTGATTTAATTATATATCATAATTATAATAAATTTATGATAATTTATGGTTTATATATTGAGAATAACTATGTAATACTTTATGCAATCAAGGACTTATATAATCAAGGTGTTTTTAAATGAAAAAGTCATCTTCTTCAAAAAATAAATGCGATTCATTAAATAAAAATATGTCGGGAGATAAAGTTTTAAAACTTTTAAAAACTTATAAGATTGATATTATTAATATGCTGGATAGTGGAATGGAGCTCTGTATCTGTGAAGAAAATGAGAAAGATGCTATTAGATCAAAATTAGAAAAAATAATTGTAGAAAACCTAAATAACCCAAATGTATCAACCTTAATAATAGCAGCCATAAAATTGGAAGAAGAAGGGAAGAATGGAAACCTCCCATTTGACTATGAAAGCGATCCAAACTACATATACGTGGATGAAGTTATAGGAATGGCCTTAGCAAATGAAATAGCAGGAACTAAAGGGATTTTTAATTTCAGGCATTATGATGCTAAAAAACCAGGTATCATAGGAGCTCTTGATAAAGAAGGTCTTGTATTTTTGGATGACGCCCTTGCAGGATTTATAGGCGGTTGCATGTCTAAGGTTTTTGAAAATAATAATTTTGATTGATACTGACTGATACTATATTATCGCACTTAAAATTTAAGAAGAGTGAAATACCATGAATGCCGGAGATCATATAAAACAAATTCTTGAAAAAATAATGGAAATAAGGGAAGAAAAAACAGAATCCAAAGCACTTGAAAACCATATAAAAAGAATGGATGATGAAAAATTTGACTACATAATAGCCAGACTAAATAAACAGATTGAAATAGTTGAGAAATATAATCCTAAGATTAGACCGGCAATAGATCCAATGGTTTCCTCTGAATTGGGGATCTACAGAAGATTGGATGATTATGAACTTGGAGAATTACTGGATTATCCAAAATGTTGTATAATATCTTTTTCAGAGAATGCAAGATTTGGAATAGATAGGGATCATTTAAAAGAAATAGATGAAATGAATATAGATGAAAACACCTATGCAATAATTTTACCATCTGGATTCATACCGTGCAGTCTTAAATGCAAAGAAGCTTGGAATAGAAAATTAATGGCATTTGTAACTTATGAGGATTATTTAAATATAACAAAATTGGAGGATGAATTGTTTAAAGAACTACCTCACTTCCATGGTGCCTACGACGAATACTACGAAAAAATAATTCTTAAAAAATGAAGAATATAATACGCACTTTATAATAATTATTTGGGACTATGAATGAAAATCCCTTACGGGATTTTCATAGCTCTTCCCGTTAGGGGTTTTGAAAACCACCACGATTGAACAAATCCTTCGGATTGGTTGAATAATCTACGATTATTCAACCTCCCCGCAACTATGTTGCGGTGGATGTAGCTCACCTTCGCTTCGCTCGGTGATAGTGGCGGGCTATAAAACCTACTGGATTCGAAAACCGACACGATAGTGGCGGGCTATAAAAACTCGAAGAGTTTTTGTTCAACCGTTAGGTTTTTATAACGCTCACTTCGTGAGCTCCGATTGTTTCGATCTCGACAATTAATAATGAAAACGTGGGGATATTCTATGTATATAATCATTGCTGGAATGGGAAGGGTAGGAAGTACCCTTGCAAAATCCTTATCTGGAAAGGGTCACGACTTGGTCCTCTTGGACACTGATAAAAAAGTCTGTGAGGATATCGCCAGTGAAATTGATGCTTTAGTAATAAACGGCGATTGTACACGGATCAAAACATTAGAAAGTGCAGGGATTGATGACGCAGACATGTTTATTGCAATTACTGGAAAGCAGGAAATAAACCTAATGAGCTCCCTGATAGCAAAGAATTACAATGTACAAAAAACCATTGCAAGAGTTAATGAACCTGAATACAAAGGGGTGTTTGAGAGTCTTGGAATAGATGTTGTAGTAAGTCCAGAACTTGTAGCAGCTAACTACATTGAAAAACTAATTGACAGACCTGGAGTTGTAGATCTTGCCATAGTTGGTAGAGGAGATGCAGAAATTTTAGAGCTTATTATTCCCCCCAAGTCGCGTATAGCCAATAAAAAAATAATGGACCTTGAAAAGAATCAAGATTATTTAATAATAGCAATATATGATGGGGAAGAGTTAAAAATACCTGACGGAAAGACCGAATTAAAACCGCATGATAGAATCTTGGTTTTAGCAAAAACAGAGGCTTTGGATGAGGTTAGAAAAATATTTACAGAAAATATATAATACATGTATTTATTTTATTATATCTGTTTTAAACAGTAATTAACAATCTCTTTTGGAATATTAACAAAATTCATCATACCCCTAAATTGAGGGGTTATATTTGCCTCTAAGATGTAAATTTGATTACCATCTATTAATACATCAATACCTACTATATCTGCCCCTAATTTTTCAGCTGATTTTAAAACCATGTCTTCAATAGTATCATTTAATTTAAACTCCCTTATATCGCACCCTAAAGAATAGTTTGCCCTCCAGTCGTTTTTTGGAATCCTCTCCATTGCACCAACTATACTATCTCCAACAACAAAGGCCCTTATGTCGTGTTTGTATGGAACATACTCTTGAATAAAAATCTCTTTTTTATTAAATCTTAGGAGCTCGAAAATATTCTTTAGCTCTTCAAGATTGTTGACCTTTAAAACACCGTTTCCATATCCTCCATATACTGGCTTAACTACAACTGGAAACTCAAAACCATTTTTATTCAGTGTTTCTTTTATTTTCTCAAAGTCCTCTGTGTAGGTCAAAAAAGACTTTGGCATGTATTCTTTTAATTTCAAATAAGTTAAATACTTATTTTGGCAGGTTTCTATAGCTTCTGAAGAGTTTATTACAGATACCTCTTCGTTTTCAAAGTGTTTAAGTGCATAAATACCTTCAGTTAAATAGTCCCTTTCTACCCTTGAAACTATTAAATCATATTCGTATTTTTCGGTTCCACATATTAAATCCATAACATCTAAAAAATCGACATCTGTACCTCTGTTTTTAAATTCTTCATAGATCATTATATTCTCAGGGGTTTTTCTATGACAGAGTATTCCAATTTTTTCTATAATCTCACCATCCCAATAGATGTTGCATTAAATCAGGTTAACCTTTATACTCTCCAAATCCCCACCCATTCTATAGGATAGTTTAATCTCAACCATTCCTTTTTTTACAGGTTTATTTAATGGAATTACCAAAGGAGGATTTAGCATTGGCGTACTCCCTGAAACTATGTTGTCAATTAATTTAGTATATGTATTGAGTCTTATTCCTAAAAAATCACAGTCTTCAAACACTTCAAACTTTAAACAATAGGAAACCTTTTCGTTGTTTATTTTATAAAAATTAATTGTGTCATAGAGGACTTCCTGCGAAATCGATTTTGATTTAACCTCTTCATCATAGTATATATGACCCATTTTGGCTTCAACAAGCTGTACAGTATTGTATACTTCTTCTGGAATAATTTTACCTGAATCCTTAATTAACCCTTTTTTTATAATGGAGTTAATTACTGGAACTTGAGGTTCGGTTATAAGTGCAGTATCAAGTAGCTCGGCAACTACAACATCTGCTTTTTCCTTAAATACATAATCCCTTGCATCTCCTTCTATGACCTCTATATTATCAAATCCATTATTTTCAATGTTTTCCTTGGTATATTCTACAGTTATTGGATCTAGCTCTATGGCATAAACTTTTTTAGCCTTTTGAGCTGCAATCATGGCCAATATTCCACTTCCAGTCCCTAAGTCATAAACAACATCTCCTTCTTTAACGGTTCTTTCAATGGCTTCCTTAAAAATAGCTACTCTATCATCATCCAAAAGCATGCTATAGTGCCACTGTGGAACTTTAAGATTAAGTTTCATATTCTACCTCCATAAAAATTAATATAGCAAGAACACCATTAATTATGTGTAAAAATAGAAAACATTATTAATTACATATAAATATTTGTCCTGCCCTTATACCTATAAAACCTTCAGTTTTAAAACTTAACCATATTTTATTAGAATAGGTGAAGCCTTCGGTTTCGTAGCTCATATTATTATACTTGGAGATTGAATAAAAATCGAATTTTCATAGCTCTCCTCGCTTACTCGGAAAGGTGATTATCATGGATAAAGTCGTTGTTACAGTTGATGAACTAAAAAAAATGATTAGAAACAATGAAGAAGACAAAATCGACGAAATAGACATTGTAACTTCTGCAACATGCGGAATAATGTCTGGAACTATGGCGGTTTTCTACATCCCTATAGGTGAAAGATTTAGAAAAGCTGAAAAAATCTATATGAACGGTATTGAAGGTCATGTTGGACCATGCCCTAATGAATTCCTTGGAAGTGTGGATGCCGTTGTATTTGGAACTACCTACAATGGGAATTACGGCGGAGGATTTTTATTCAAGGATTTGATAGCCGGAAAAGAAGTTGATGTAAAAGTTGAAAGTGAAGGAAAGACATTTGAAAAAACATTAACATTGGATGAAATTCCTACTGCAAGAATGATAGGTACTAGGATGGCATTTAAAAACTACGTTGCAGTTACAAATCTTGGAGATCCAGTTAAAACCATATTCCACAGAAGGATGTTACAAAAAGGAGAGGTTTCATTTTCAGGTTGTGGTGAGCTCAACCCACTTCAAAACATGAAAGTTGATGAAAAAGAACTCTTAGGAAAGAGAATCCTATTAAATGGTTCAGAAGGTGTTATATTAGGTTTTGGTACAAGACATTCTGAGAAAAAGCCAAATATAATGATATCCGCAGACATGCACGAAATGGATCCTTACTACCTTGGTGGTTTTATAACATCAGGCGGTGTTGAGATTTTCAATACAATTGCAGTCCCAATTGAAGTTAATGAAGAGAATAAAGAATATTTAAAAACTCTTGACGAAGATATTGGCCTTCCATTAACAAATGTTATAGGTAGGGAGATAATTGATAATGGAAAGTATTCAGAAGCTTGGGAAGGTGCAGAGTTCAGACCTAGGGTAAATGTACACAGATGTAGAAATTGCGATAACTGTAATGCAGAAAAGATGTGCCCAACAAAAGCCATTAAAAGAATCGACCACTTAGGCGGTAGAAGACTTCCAAATGAAGATTGTGTTGGTTGTGGAGTATGTGTCGATTCCTGTCCTTATGGAATATATCAAATGAAAAGAAACAGTGTTTTGGGAATTCCAGTAACCTGCAGACAGTCCGATAGAGAAAGAGCATTAAAACTCGCTAAAGAACTAAAGAAAAGAATAGAAAAAGGAGAGTTTAAACCATAATCAATTATTACTACCTTTTTCTTTTATTTTATTTTCCTATTTATTTTGCGTTGCACTACAGTAATATTTTCCATAACATCTAAACGAGAATATTTTTAAAAATACGTTTAAAAACGGAATGGTTAGTAAAAATAGTGCAAAGCCCATTACCGCTAGAATTCCATTAATAATGTACAGTACAGCTACAATAAGCCCAATCATCATCATCCACAATAGAAACGCTCCCATTGAAATCACTGCAACTACAACCAATACTCCGACATATTCAAACGATATTTTTGATATAATCTCTTTAAACTGAAAAAATCCTAAAAATCTGTCTTTTGCCACAAAATTAATTATAGCAAGAGGTATAACCAGTATACTCAGTATTAATATAATCAATGACACCAGGTTGCTAAACAATATAAATGCAAGTGAGTCAATATTGTAAACAACCCCCACAAGTTCCAAAATAACATATGGAATACTAAAGAGCATAGATAGTAGCAAAGCACCTATTATATACAAAAGCCCCTTCACAAACAACTCTTTAAAATTATCCCATTCTGGAAGAATATCTTCATTATTCAAAGTTTTTTGAATAACTTTCATATAATACCCATTAACGAAAACCGAGAATATGACACCTAAAACAAGAGACACTAACCCAAATAGAACTCCAATTCCAGAAAATGCTGTCCCAAATGTCATAGGCATATGAAAACCTGGCATATAAGGCATTACTCCCATAATTATCAGGAAAAATCCAAAAATCATTCCTGCCATGGATAATAATTCAAGAACACCTCCTACAAAAATCTTCTTAAGATCAGAGTATGCATAATTCAAAGGCTCTTTAATATATTTTTCAGAGAACATTTTCCCACCCACGTTTACAACCTTACTCTTAATATATTGCAAACTATATATTCTTTTATCGATGTTGTTGGTTATGGCCACTAGATGCCCACATATAATAATCTTTTTTACAAAATATAAAAAACCTTTTAAGCACATATGAAAGAAACGGGGGGATTATGTGTTAAATGAATCCACAGAACATAGGAAAACCAAAATTTTAGTTACCATGGGCCCATCACTAGAAAATAAACTAGATGAAGTTATTGATACAATAGATGGTGTAAGGTTCAACATGTCTCATGCATCAATCAATCAGATCAAAAGAGTTCTAGAAGTACTGGAAAAACATAACATTGCAAAGCTTATGGACCTAAAGGGGAATAAGATAAGAGTAAAAAAAGCATTTAAATATGAATTAAAAGAAGGTGAAGAGGCAATCATTGGAAAAGATATAATTCTAACATACAACCCTGTTGAATTGAATAAAGGGAATTTAATATTAATAAACGATGGAAAAATAAAACTTGAAGTTAAAGATGTCGTGAATGAGTTAATCTTTGCCAGAGTTATAAGGGGAGGGATTGTAAAAGAAGGTATGGGCATAAATCTTCCAGATGCTTCTTTAAAAATGCCGATAATATCAGATGAAGATATTGAACACATTAAATTTGCTGTTGAAAACGATTTTGAATACATTGCACTCTCTTTTGTAAGAAACAAAGACGATATAATTAATTTAAGGAATATAATAAAAGACTATAATGGAGATAGCTCAATAATTGCAAAAATAGAAACCAGGGAAGGGTTGAATAACATTGAAGATATCGTTAAGTTTGCAGATGGTGTTATAATAGCTAGGGGAGATTTAGGGGTTGAAATACCCATCGAGTATATCCCTATTGAACAAAAAAATATAATGGCCATTTCAAACAAATACGGTAAATTAACCATCACTGCAACTCAGATGTTGGATTCAATGATAAATAACCCATACCCAACGAGAGCTGAAGTTACAGATATTGCAAATGCGATATTTGATGGAACAGACTGTCTTATGCTTTCAAATGAAACCACAATTGGTAAATATCCAGTAGAAGCCATTAGAACAATGGACACAGTCGCTAGAGTCTCGGAAAAGAACATAGAAAAGTTTGGAAAAGATGGCAATTTAGAAGAACCTTCTGTTTCCACAGGAATCGCCTATGCAACACACACGCTGTATAACAAACTTGATCCAAAAATCATAATAACCCCAACAAGGTCAGGGAAAACTGCAATACTAATATCCAAATTTAAGCCTACGGTTCCAATAATTGCCCCAACACCAAACTTAACAACGTTAAGAAAACTAAAACTGTTTTGGGGAGTTTCGCCATGTATAGTTGATGAAGTCAACCATATAGATAAAATGTTAGATATCTCCAGGGAAATAGCAAAAAAGGAGATAAAAGAAGGTACATTTATAATCACACTAGGTCACCCTATAGGAGAAAATAAAACAAATGTTATAAAAGTTGAAATAATATAATAAAAAAAATTTCGACACATCAAAAAAACGGTAGATATCATGCATCCAACAAAGAGAATAAAAAACTCAAAATCAAAGCTTTTAGACGGTAAAAAAATAGTAGTTGGAGTAACCTCATCCATAGCTGCAATAGAGGCTCCAAAACTAATGAGAGAGCTTATAAGACACGGAGCTGAAGTTTACTGTATAATGACTGAAGAAACTGAGAAAATAGTCGGAAAATATGCTTTAACATTTGGATGCGGAAATGAGGTTATGGACGAAATCACTGGAAACATCGAACATGTTTATCTATATGACACATGTGACGCCATGGTGATATATCCTGCAACAGCCAACATAATAAGCAAGATATCCTTGAATATTGCGGATAATATAGTTAATACCACGGCAATGATGTTCTTTGAAAAAAAGCCACTCTTTATTGTTCCTGCAATGCACCAAAATATGCTCGATACAATAGAAGAGAGACATATATCGAATTTAGCTCAAAAAAAGAACATATACATCATAGCACCTAAGATGGAAGAAGAAAAAGCAAAAGTATCTTCTATAGAGGATGTTACAAAGCATATTATCAAAGTACTTAATAAAAATAGGAGCTCGGAGAAAAAAGTTTTAATATTAACTGGAGGGACTGCTGAGTTTATCGATAAAGTCAGAGTCATAAGTAACCTGTCCTCAGGAAAAACCGGAGTTTCATTGGCTGAATCATTCTGTAAAGAAGGTCTTGAAGTTGAAGTCATAAACGGACTTGGAATGGAACCTTCCTACTATATAAACTCCCATAAAGTCACAACAACCGAGGAAATGCTGAATAAAGCCCTTGAACTAGGAAAAAATGCCGATGTAATAATTTCCTGTGCAGCCATTTCAGACTACAAACCAGAAAATACTTTTGAAGGGAAAATAAGTTCTGATGAAGAATTAGTTATTAAATTAAAGAAAAATCCAAAGGTTTTAGCAGAATTGAGAAAAAAATTCCCTGATAAAATAATAATAGGATTTAAAGCAGAATATGGACTAAAAAAAGAAGAACTTATTGAAAAAGCCAAAGAAAGATTGGAAGAATATAATTTGAACATGATTATAGCAAACGATCTATCAAAGTATTACTTTGGAGATGACTACAACGAAGTTATACTAATAACAAAATCCCAGATGGTAGAAATAAAGGGAAAAAAGAGAAAGATAGCCGAAGAAATTGTAAAATTTGTTAATGAAAACCTTTTGAAATAATAACTAAAAATGATAATATGAAGGATGAAATCGGAGTAATAGGCATAGATGACGCATCATTTAAAAAGGAAGATGATGAGGTAATTTTAATTGGAACCTATTTCAGAGGAAACAAGATCATCGATGGAATATACTTCAAAAAAATCCAGAGAGACGGTAATGACGTCACTGAAAAGATTATCCAGATTGTTAAGGGCAAGCACTACACGAAAATAAATGCAATATTCTTAGATGGGGTCACATTTGGAGGGTTCAATATTGCAGATATTTTTAAAATAAATGAGGAAACCAAAAAACCAGTTATAGTTGTGGTAGAAAAGAAACCAGATAGATCTAAGATGATCGGAGCTCTGGAAAAATACTTCAAAGACCTGCCCAATAAAATAAACCTATTAAAATCCTTTCCAGAACCTGAAAAAATTGAAGATGTTTACGTTCAATATATCGGAATTGAAAAAGATGAAGTTAGAAAGTTAATTCAAAAAACCCGTTTAAAAAGCAAAGTTCCAGAATGTCTAAGGATTTCTCACCTCATTGGCAGGGGATTTTTAAATATTTCTTGATTTATGGTTGTTCTATGAATACTTAGTACATACAGTAAAATATATATAATCCAATAACTTAAAACTAAAAAAATTAAGTGTTATTACCTTGCAGAACGCCAAATTATTTAATATTTAATCTAAAATAACCTAAAAATAAGAAATTAAAAATAAATTTTATTTATTATTTTAGGCAATACATACTACCAGAATTACCGAAAGACTAATTTTTTAAATCATAAAATGCCCCTCCAAAATTAAATAACAAATTATTAATAATAGTATTCACTATATTTTACTGGTTTATACAAAAAATTGGAGGTATACCATGGAATTAAATGGGGTATTTGTAGAAGACACCTTTGCAGAAGGATTTCCAATATGGGTTTCAAGAGTTTTAATTACGGCTGCTACAGAAAGATTGGCAAAAATTGCAGCTACAGAAGCTACAGGATTTGGATGTTCTGTTATTATGTGTCCTGCTGAAGCAGGTATTGAAAAATACGTCCCTCCAACAGAAACACCGGATGGAAGACCGGGATACATAATTGAAATATGCCACCCTAAAAAAGGCGAATTAGAACACCAATTATTAGAAAGACTCGGACAGTGTGTTTTAACAGCTCCTACAACTGCAGTATTTGATGCCATGGGCGATGATGCTGAAGAACAGTTGAAGGTAGGATTTAAATTAAAGTTCTTTGGAGACGGATTCGAGAAAAAAGACAAAGTTGGAGACAGAACTGTTTACAAAATCCCTATCATGGGAGGGGACTTCGTAGTAGAAAGTAAGTTAGGAATTAAAAAAGGAGTTGCTGGTGGGAACTTCTTTATAATGGCTGAAAACAATATGGCTGCATTAACAGCTGCTGAAGCTGCTGTAGATGCCATAAACACAGTTGCAAAAACAATTACACCATTCCCAGGTGGAATTGTAGCTTCAGGAAGTAAAGTTGGAGCAAACAACGAAAAATACAAATTCATGGCTGCTACAACAAACGAAAAAATGTGCCCAACATTAAAAGATTCTGTTGAAAATACAGAAGTACCTGAAGATGTAAACGGAGTTTACGAAATTGTTATCGATGGTGTAGATGAAGAAGCTGTTAAAGAAGCTATGAAAGTTGGTATATTGGCTGCCGTAAAAGTTCCAGGTGTAAAGAAAATTACTGCAGGAAACTACGGTGGGAAATTAGGAAAATACCAAATAAAACTTCACGAATTGTTTGAATAAATTTATTTTAAGTCCAATAAATTTTTATTTTTTTAGATTTTCACAAATCTATATTCCTACATATCATAAAACTAAGACTATTATTTTCAATATTAAAAAATTAGATACTAATAAATACATTTTTTCGATTTTTCGATATGATGTAAATGCTGCATAATTTACTGTAAAAAAATATATTTCACAAATATTATATATTTATTCAATTGTATATTATTAATATATAATATTAGGATACTACATTTACTTGGGAATGAACTTCCTATACTGGAGGATAGACAGGGAAAGATAAAATTTCACCCCCTAATTTTTAAGGAGGTTTTATTTTGAAACCGAAATATGCTTTAAAAAATAACACGCTTGCAGAATTTACACTGAATAAATCCTTTAACACATACCGTGGAAAAATCGTAAAATGCGATTTTAACGGATTAATCGAAGGAGTCATAATGCTAAACAAAAAGAATCATTACTATTTTTACCCCCTAACCGCACTTCATATGATAAAACCAACAAAATGCATACCTACAAATATACTTCCAAAAACATCCTTACCTACAAATCCAAAAAATATACACGCTAAAGAAGCTCTCTCCAGAATCGTTGGAAGAACCTTGAAAGTTTGTTATGATAACCCAAAAACTTCGTATTTAGGAAGGTTGTTGGGATTTACAAGAGGTATCTTCTCATGGACTCTTGTTTTAGAAATCTACGGAGAAGTCTTTATTTTGGTTAATCCAGATTATATATCCTACTACGGAACTAGGTGGAGAATACCTAAAAACAATCCTCCATATGATCCACCTGTATTGATGAATTTAACAAAAACTACGAACTACTTAAAAAAATGTCTCTTGGATGAAGTTACACTTGAAATAAACTACCCAAGGATAAATATTGACAATAAAGTATTTGTTTATCCATATGGCATAGTTTCCAATGATAACGTTTTAAAAAATCAAGTTGAAGGTTTGCTCAACGACCATGGATTGTATTTATAATATATTTCAATTAAAAACCAAAAAAGAATATTAAAAAAGAATTAACCAATATATCTTAAATCATCGTCGGTTGGCACTCTTTGCTGTTGCATTACAGCCTCTTCTTCGAATTTTCTAATTTTTTCAAGGACTTTTTCCATATCTTTTGCTCTTTCTTCCAATTCTTTCATATCTATTTCAAATCCTATTGCCTTTGAAAGCAGTTCTAAGATAGCTCTTGCTGATTTTGGATCAACTAAATACCCAGGAGTTTCCCCCATTAAACAAACTCCTTCAATACCTTTTAATTTTGAAAATGTTAACATCAAACCTGCAGCTCCCACAATACTCCCGCCGTCTTTTCTGAATTCTGCTCCAAGTTCTTTCATTTTTTCAGCTAATTCTTTGGAAGTTGAAGCCACATAAACATTCATAGTTTCTTTTATTTTTCCAATACCAAACCCTCCCAAAGTATAGGTCATTTTTGCTCCATACTTCATTCCAATATCTACGATTTTTTCTGAAAGATGGTACTGCCCGGCCGGTGAAAGAGCCTGAGTATTTCCTAAAACAACTATCATAGGAACTGGTTCTTTTATCATGTAGAATTCATTACTCATAACTTCTATCGTACCGTCGTCGTTAACTAAGACTTGTGGTGGAAAGTCATCACAGTATAGTTCCATGAATTTTTCCCCATTAAATTCCTGAACAATATGTTCAGCTGCTATTCTTCCAACATGCCCTATTCCGGGAAGTCCTTCAATTAATAAGGCATCTTCTAAAGGCTCCACGTCTTTTATTTTTTTCTCAATAATTTTAACCATGATATCCCCCTGATTTTAATAATTTTATACATTTGATTGACAATATATTTTTTCTCAAATTATCTTGAAAATAAAGATATGATATGGATAGCTATGACAAAATAATAATTTACCAATATCATTATTTCATTAAACAATAAAATATATATCTATATTATGATAATATATACCTTTTGAATAAACATGTATGATACTTTGTAAAATATAATATTTTATAATATTATGGGGGGTACAATGAAAAGATCGAATAATTTAAATATAAGTTTTGAAGATATGTACAATGTAAACAGGCCTACTCTTGGTAGGCAGGCCGATATTGTAATAACTAGAATACTTAAATATGCACTCATTGATTATTTAGGGTTCAATAGTGCATCTAAAATATATTTTGCCGGAAGGTACGTTGGAGAAAATTGTAATGTTAGAACCATTGAAGACATGAAAGAACTTTTTATGGAGCTCGGTATTGGGATTTTATGGGACAACCAGTATGCTTTTTTGAAGCAGGTATTATTGCAGGGTGTTTAGAAAATATCTTGAACAAAGAGGTAAAAGTTACCGAGACAAAATGTCATGCTAGTGGGGAGGATTACTGCGAATTTGAAGTACATGACATCCCACCCTCGTCTGATCTAAATTAACGTATAAAAGTTTAAACTAATTTATTTTATAAAATTTGGCTAATTTTCTTAAATTTTTTTCTTTTTTAGAGGTGTTTAAATATCTTTATACAATGAGCTACATTTTTTTCAAGATTTTGATGGCCCCCATATATATAATTTTATTAATATACCAGCTTAATTTTGTTTTTTTGATTTAGTAATAATTTTATTTTATTAATTAAATCATTAATTCTAGTCGTGATCCAATCATTCACATTAGGGCAAAATATTTATAAATTAATAATTAAATATGATCAATTATCCATACATGTATATATAAAATTCAATATTAGGTGTTCTAATACACCTTATTGTAAATAAATGGTGTTCCAATACACCTTAAAATATATTTTGCCGGAAGGTACGTTGGAGAAAATTGTAATGTTAAAACGATGGACGAAATGAAAGAACTTTTTATGGAGCTCGGTATTGGGATTTTAGATGTTGTTGATGAAGATCCATTAAAAATCAGAGTTACAGAATGTATAGGTTGCTCAGGTTTGCCAAATGTGGGACAGTCAGTCTGTTTTTTCGAGGCAGGTATTATCGCCGGCTGTTTAAATAATATCTTAAATGAAGATGTAAAAGTTACCGAGACAAAATGTCATGCTATGGGTGATGATTACTGCGAATTTGAAGTACATGATATCCAACCTTCATCCGATCTAAATTAAATATTAATAAAAAAGTAAATCAGTATCCTCATATAGCAAGCTTCTTAAATTTTTTTCTTTTTTAATGTCAAGGCAAATAAAGGTTTCGAGCAGTTCTAAGAATATCGTAGTTAAATAGGATAATCAAGTTCATCCCGGTTTTAAAATTAATATTTAATCTATTAAGGTATTGATCATATTCTATCAATCAATTCCGTGAATTTGTGAAAACTCATCAAGCGTACTTTGAGCATTAATTGAAATGTTTGTAGATAACTCCTTTTTCATCAGCTGTCTAAGTACCCATATATTGTGAAATCCTCTTCTCTTATTCCGATTAGTTCCTCTAAATATAATAACCTGAATACCCAACTCCTTACATATTGGACATTCACACGATTCCCAAGGTCGATCTATTAGAGTTTTATAATACTTTTCTCTGAGATTTTTACCATCATTTGAATTTCTCATGAAAAGGTTATCATACCTCATTATAGAATCCAGTACTTCATCTATACTTATTTCTCCTTTCTCGTATTTGTTAAGGGCACACAATACTTCATTTTCCATCTTTTTTAGATTTTCAATTGAATAACCATTGATATTGGCATTCTTTAATAACCTGGGGTTTGAAGCTTGCGGAACTCTTATAGCAGCATATCCATTACCTTCTTTTGTTATGTAATTTTGACCAGACCTGAGCCATGCTTTTCGTAGGAACGATGTACTATCCACACTTTTAACTCCCAATTCCTCAAATTTTTTCAGTGCATTAAGTCTTACAACACCGAATAAATGAATTTTTATGTCTTCATTTATAACCGGTTGAATCCCCTGTAGTATATTCAATATAGTATTGGTTTTATAACATACAAGACTTCCAAGAGCTATGTAGTTATAACCCATATCTACCAACGCTTTAACAGAGCTCCTATATGTTTCCACATTATATCCTTGAGCTGTCCCAATTGGAATATAATTATACTTCTTTTTATGGTGTAGTTTTAAAAACTTTTCAGCATTTTCCAAGGTTATGCTTATCCTATCATCTTTTTCCTTCTGAGTTAAAGAAACCCTTTTCTTTTTTCCATTATCGTCTTTTATGGTTATTTTATCAACGACTAAATGGTCGGGAGCTACACCATAATCAAATCCTAACTTATCATATAATTTCGAAACATTCTCGACACTGTAAAATGGTAAAGGAGGTTCTTTTTCATTAACATATCCAAATGCTCCACAATCCCCCATAACTTCTAAACTGGAGCTCTTAGGAATCTTCAAATATTCCTTTATATTTGTGTGGTTTCTTATTTTGTAAATTCCCTTGTTGCTGTTCAATGAAATTTTAGATTGAAAAACGCTTAAACTGAATAAAATACCGTCATAAGGAGGTTCTTTAAAAATTTGGTGGGCATAAACATCATTGTTATATATGTCTTGCTTATGCCCCTCGGAATACTCATCATTAATAAAATCAAAATTTGGGTCTACCCTATCTTCCCAATCAGGTAAAAAGTATTTTATCATCACATCACACCATTTATATATTTAAAGAGGCTCTATGGAATATTTTCCTTTAACAGCTGGACAACCCCATTTTAAATCACACACATCACATGTTTCTTTATCGGATTCCTTCTCGATACTCCAATCGTTGTTTTCTTTGCAATATTCTATTTCCCCAACAGTATTTGAGAAATCATCAATGGATTCCTTAATTTTAACAATATTGTTCTCGTCGCTAAAATCAATTTCGTACTTTAAATTTTGAGAATTTGGAGTATTGAGCTCATTCATAAAATACAATACACATTTTGAAGGATAGTTTCCGAACCTCTGTTTGTAGAGCTCGGCATAAACACGCATTTGATATTCATATCTTTCGAGTTTTTTATTTTTCTTGCCATCCTGATCAGGCACTGGAAACTTCATTCCTTTGTAGTCCCATATTTCAATACCATCATTCCCTTCAACGACAGCATCTATTACTCCATACAATATATAATTTCCCATATCTGCTTGCAATCTTAATTCTGTATCTATAATTTTTGGATAAAGGGTTTTTCCTTCCTTTTCATTGAATGTTTTTAAGATATTTAGTATCCTTTCTTCATTTTCCCTACTCTTTGGATGTATTCCTCTTGATTTTAAAGTTTCATTTGCCTTTTTAAAGAATTCTTCCACATCCTTATCTGTGGGCATTACTTGATTATCGTCCATAATTCCTTTATCTCTAAGTTTAACATTTTGAAAATATTTTCTATGTAGCATGCTTAAAACTTGATGAATTAATGTTCCGTGCCATTCCTGTGTTTCTTGGGTGCTATTAAATCCTTTCACGGTATTAAATCCATACTGCCTCTTACATATTTGAAATGATAATATATCTGCTGTAACGCTGTATTTTTGTTTTATTTTTTCCGTTTTATCTTCTTTTTTTATCTTTAAGGAATTATATTTGTCCAATATATTTATTAGCATTTAACCCACCAATTGATTTAATTAAAATTGTTTTTAATATAATTTTTAAGATTGTTAAGACGCCCCTTCATAAACCCATATAATTTACCGTTCTTTCTTTTGGATAGATTCTCAGAGCTCCACAAATGTATGAGTGCATACTGAGCTCGTGAGTACGCCACATAATGAAATCTCACCATATCTTGATTTGTTTTCATAAATTGATTGGTTGTAATCCTTTTAAAATCTGTAAATTTAGAAAGTTCCCCTTCTAATCTTGTACCAGTATCTGCTTCAGCTTTCCAATTCTCAACATATACGAAAACTATTGGAAATTCCAAACCTTTTGCCTGATGTACAGTCATAATTGGAAATTTTCCCTCAGGAATAATTACTTCCTCATCCTCTAAATCATCTACTCCATTTATAAAGTGCCCCACCAACGAGCCATAAAAGTTTATCAACCATTCTGTGTCAATTTTTCCATCTTCCTCTGAATCAATTTTCAGAGCTCCCATACTCACATCAGGATTATCCGTTGGCGTGGCTGAATAGCTATCAAATATTTGGGTGAGTTTTGCCAGCCTACAACTTTTTTCAGGGTCATCCATCCACTCTAAAAACGGACTACATGCAAATATTTTATAAAGAATACCTTGAATGGTTGCATTGGTCCATTCTCCCGACTTCATGCTTTTGATTTTCTCAACAGATTTATCTACATATTCTTTTAATTCAGGATATTTATCCTTATTTTTTTCATACTTCTCAAACCACTTTACGACCTCAGAACTTATACTTTCCGAGCTCAGTTTATTTTCCAGTACATATAGATCATCATCCACAATGGATACAAATGCCCCCAATGCCAATTTTATTTCCTCCTGACTTAAAAAATTCTTAGACCTTGGGTTATAGGTTTCAATACCGTTATTGGATAATCCCTTTACAACATGACCTACAAACGAATTTTCTCCATTATAATCCATCTCCCGTGTGCTTCTAATTAACAGCACACACCGAGAATAATCCTCAACAATGTTATTTTCTTTAAAATATTTTACAGCAGTTACAACCTTCTTTGCCAATTCCTCATCTGTTTCTTCTTCTAGGTAACTTAAAGCTGGATATGTTTCAGTAATTGGTTTTTTTGGCTCCAATGGGGGCTTGTCCTTAACTCTTGCTTTTTCCATTTCAACATTTTTTAGGTTTTCGAAGGATTTAATATATTTATTATAATAATTCACAATATCCTTATGCGACCTATAATTTGACTTTAAAAATATTTTTTTGACACTTTCCTTCGGAGCTCCTAACCTTTCCATACATGAATCATCAAACCTCACCATGCAGTCAACAGTTCCCCCTCTAAATCGATACAAGGCTTGGTCATCATCCCCTACGACGCATAAATTTTTATTTTCAGTATGCTTTGCCAGCTCAAAATATATTTCCTCCTGAATTGGATTGGTGTCTTGGTATTCATCCACCATAATATATTCTATTCTTGGATTGTGCCCACCACCATTTAAGAATAACTCACCATCCTCAGAATTTAAAAATTCAAGGAACTTTAGCTGTACCGTGGCAAAGTTGCATAATTTAAATTCCTCCAATTTATCAATAAATTTTTCATATTCTTCTGCCAATATTCTGTAGTGACTTTTAGAGCTCCCCTTCATTTTATCTAAATCCAACCTATCTTCCACAATTCTATTAAACAAGGTAATTATGGCATTAGTCAGTCGAGCTCTATCTTTATAATCAATAATCCATTGTTTATTATCGCCGTCCCATTTTCTAACTAAATACATAAATCTTTTCCATAATTTCTCATCGTAGTATTTTGCATTTTTTACGAGCTCGCAGTGATTGTATACAAAAAGGTAGTTTTCCATTTCATTCATTAGTTTGTAATTTTCATAATCTACATATTTATATTCCTTCATTATGTCGGAACATAAACTGTGGAGTGTCCCAACCCTTAAACTATGAATATCAATGTCACGCTCTTTTAACTCAGGATGTATATCACAAAGTTTATTTGAATGATTTAAAATCCTATTAAATAAGTTTTGAGAAGCCTTCTTTGTAAATGTGGTTAATATTATGGATTTTGGATCTACCTCATCCACATAAATAAGCTTTAAAGTTCTAACCACCAAAACCTCAGTTTTACCAGAACCAGGACCTGCCACAACCCATAAGGGACCATCTTTGTGAAGTATTACTTCCTTTTGTTCCTCGTTGAGCTCATACCCCAGTATTGATTCAATAGAGTTTATAAATTCATTTGGATTTAATGTCATTCTAACCCCCGTTGTTATTTTATTTATTATTAATTGATATAAGCCATTCTTTCAATTGCTGGAGCCTCTCTCCAATCATGCCCCCAATCCAATGTGTATTATAGTTTTCTAAGAGCTCCCTGCACTCATCATCAAATGCCTTCTCATATACTTTGCCTAAGTTTATGAATATGGTATCGTAATTATTATTTTTTAAAACCTCTTTTAGTTTTGATTTAACATTATCCTTTAATTCTTCCGCTCTTTTATTAGTCATTAGTTGATCATAATAATCAATTATTTCATTGGATTCGATTAAACCGTACTTTGCAGATAGTATTAATATATCTAAATTCGCATTAGTTGGATAGTTCTTTTTTAAAACTTTATAATACATACCATCGTAGAGCTCTATTGCAGGAGCTCTATCAACATTCTTCTTTGTTTTTGAACAGGATAAAATTAATAAGTATTTTTTATTGGTGTTTCCCATAGTTTCCCTTATTTATTTTTTATTATCGGTTTTATTTTTCCTTAAAACAATTTTTATAAAGCTTGGCAAGTTTTCTTAAATCCTTCTCTTCTTCTTCGGACATGTTTAAAATATTTTTCACCTTTTCCGAGATATATCCCCCTCCAAAGAAAAGCGACATTGCGCTGGTAAAGTTATGAGGATTTTTCAATCTTGCCTTATCAAAATCGATGATATATATTTTATGTTTACTAATTATTATGTGCTTTCCCCCTTGAATCTCGGTATGGTCTATACTATGCAAATCGAGTTTTAAACATTGTCTTAGTGATTCTTCAATTATCCACAGGATTTCTTCCTTATTACATCTATCGATATAATCCCTTAATGTGATTCCCTCAACATATTCCATTAAAAGATATTCGTTAGTGAATTCATAGACTTTTGGTCCCACATTGAATTTGTTTGTTTTTTCCAATACTGTTCCTTCATGAAATATTGTGTTTTTCGGAGTATCCTTTCTTGGAATCTTTATGGCCAATTGAATATAATTACCGTTAGAATCCTTATATTTCTCACTAAATCCTTTTAAAACAATACCCCGATGCCCTTTACCTATAACCTCTACAGGCGTAATATCATTTTTTACAAGCTTTTCAACAATATCCCAATCTATTATATTGGCTATAACACCATCACAACCTTCAATTTGAATCTTGGAATTTTTATTTATCATTGTTCCACCAATAATATATAATATCAGTCACTAAATATGTATATTTAAATTAATTGACAAAGTATATATATCACCAATTCATATTGATTTATTCGTAAAGGAGGGATATCATGGACAGTACAGTATATGTAGGGAACAAGGGAGTAATGAATTATGTTCTAGCAGTGATCACCCAGTTTAACACCGAAAACGCTAAAGAAGTTAGAATAAAAGCTAGGGGGAAGGCAATTAGCAGAGCAGTAGATGTCGAGGAAATGGTAAGAAATAGGTTTTTACCAGAAGTAAAAGTAAAAGAAATAAATTTAGGCACTGATAAAGTACAAAACGACGATGGAAAAAGTGTAAACATCTCTACCATTGAAATAGTCCTGGAAAAATAATATTATTATGTTTTTTATTATATATTTAAAATTTATTTAAGTTTTTACTATTTTTTGAATTTACATTGTTTATTAAAAATTTTAGTACCATATCTAAACTAAAGTAATAAAAAGTAATATAAAATATAAAATAATATTACTATATAATGAATAATATCAAGACATTGAAGCAGATTAAAGGTTTTCGTTAAGATTCACAAAACCTTCGGTCTTGTCGATATTCCTAAAATTAAGGGATTTTCGTCAAGTAAAATAAATAATAGGTGATAAGATGGTTGAAATGACTGAAAAAGAAAAGAAAATAAAAAAACTACTCCATACCTTAGAACATACTGAAGAACATTTTGAAGCTTTAATTGACATGGTTAAGGAAACTGGTTTGGATCCTGAACCATACAAAAAAATCTATGAAAAGTTAAAGGACGAAAATGAAAACTTAAAAAATAAGTTGTAATATTATTTAACAAATATACATACTTAAATATTTTTTATATCGTCTAAATTTATTAATTCCTGCTCTCCTGTTTTCATATCTCTTAAAGAAACTTTTCCTTCACTTAGCTCTTTTTCACCAACTATGATTACTTTCTTAATTCCTACGCTGTTGGCATAGTTCAATACTTTACCGAGTTTTCTGCCCATTAAATCTATTTCAGCTACTTTGGAATTTTCCCTCAATATATTCACAATTTTTTGACATTCTTTTAATAATTTCTCGTCGTTTTTAACTGGAGCTACCAATATGGCTTCTTCTTCCACTTCAAAATCATCTATATTCAACATTATTCTGTCAAAACCATATGCAAAACCAACTGCAGGGGTACTTTCTCCACCAAAGAGCTCTATTAAATTATCATATCTTCCTCCACCGCATACTTGCCTTGCACCTTCTCTCTTACCGTATATTTCAAATACCATACCTGTGTAGTAATCCAAACCTCTTGCTATACCAAAGTTAATAATATATTCATGTTTTACAAATTCTAAAATCTCTTCTAAGTTGTTTAAAGCATCTATGGAAGTTGGAAAATCAGATAATTTTTCCTTTAGTATGGATATAACCTCTTTTCCACCTTTGCATTCTAAAACTTCAAATATAATGTTTTTGACTTCAATTCCCTTTGTATTTTCAATTTCTTCCAAGAGCTTTTTTAAATTTTCCAAATCTTCCTTATCAATCAACCTTCTTATTTTAGTCTCTTCGTCCCCGGATATTCCCAACTTCTCAAATACTCCTTTTAAAACACCTAAATGACCGATATGTATTTCAAAATCCATGTTAATGTTTTTCAAACCCTCAATTGCCAAGTTTATAACTTCTGCATCTGCTATTGGTCGGCTGCTACCTATTAATTCACAGCCCATCTGCCAAAATTCCCTATATCTACCTGCCTGAGGATTTTCATATCTAAAACAGTTTGCAAAGTAGTATATCTTTACAGGTTTTGGTAAGTTCTTAAGTTCATTTATATAGAACCTAGCAACAGAGGACGTTAATTCAGGTCTTAAACCCATCTCCCTGTCTCCATGGTCTTTAAAAACAAACAGTTGGTTCCTTATTTCTTCCCCGGTTTTTTTTGATAGGAGCTCAAAACTCTCAAAGGTTGGGGTGGCTATTTCTTTAAAATTGTAGCTGTCAAAAACTTCTCTTAATTTACCTTCAATAACTTTCCTTTTTTTCATTTCTTCAGGTAAAAAATCTCTAGTTCCTTTTGGTTTTTGAAACATTGTTTCCTCCCTACATTGAATTTATTAAATTTTAAAAAAACTATACTAAAAAAAATCAAAAAAAGAAGTTTAAAAATTTTTGTTATTCTTGATCTTATTTATTATTCTTCTCTACTCAAAATCTCGTTAATATCATTTTCCATCATGTGTCCTTTAACGGTCACTTTAACGCTTTTTACCCCTTCAACTTCACTAGCAGCTTGTTTTGCACCTGCTGCCATTCCAATAACACTCATACATCCTGGGTTTGTCGGGGTTAGTGTAAAGGACACGTTTCCTTCTTCATCTACTTCTACATCGTTTATTAATCCCATATCTACGATACTCACACCCATGTGCGGGTCTGCAACTTTTTTCAAAGCATTTATTATATCGTCTTTTGAAACCATTTTATACACCTTTTTAAATTCAATAATTTCAATAACTTAATTTAATTTTCATTATTTATAAAATATGTACTTATTAAAGTAAATTATGGTGTTAATCTCCAAACCTTTTAAAAAAAGGTTTGGATTCCAAAATATAATATTTCTTCTTAAACCCTAAACCCTTTAAAAGTGTTGTTATGGTGTTAATCTCCAAACCTTTTAAAAAAAGGTTTGGATTCCAAAATATAATATTTCTTCTTAAACCCTTTAAAAGTGTTGTTATGGTGTTAATCTCTGCCTGTCTCTTGGGAATAATACACATTCCCTAATGTTTTCTTGGCAGGTCAGAATCATCATAAATCTATCTGCACCTAATCCCCAGCCTGCATGTGGTGGCATTCCATACTTAAACGCTTCTAAGTATGTTCCAAATCCTTCAGGATTCATTCCCATGCTTTTTATGTTTTCCACAAGTAGATCGTATTTATGAACCCTCTGAGCTCCTGATGAGAGCTCGAGCTCTTTGTACATTAGGTCAAATGCCTTACATATTTCAGGATTTTTCTCATCGTGTAATGTATAGAACGGTCTGGTTTTAGATGGCCAATCTGTTATAAAGTACAAATCGCCCATTTCATCTCCAATAGCCTTTTCAGCAGCTCTTGAAAGGTCTTCTCCCCATTCGATTTCTACACCTTTTGAGTTTGCAATATCAACAGCCTCATCGTAGGTTATTCTATCGAATTTTTTCTCAGGGAGTTTGAAGTCGATTCCCAATAACTCAATTTCTTTTTCCCTGTTTTCGTAAATATCTACAAATGTGTTATAAACTACTTTTTCAAGCACATCCATAGCATCTCTATCATCTGAGAATGACATTTCTGTATCTATGGATATTGCCTCGTTTAAGTGCCTTCTTGTGTTGTGTTCTTCTGCCCTGAATATTGGTCCAATTTCAAATACCTTGTCAAAACCACTTGCCATCATCATCTGTTTATAGAGCTGTGGACTTTGACCTAAAAATGCCTCTTTTTCAAAGTATGAAATCGGGAATAGTTCTGTTCCCCCTTCTGTTGCACTTGCAACCAATTTTGGAGTGTTTACTTCAATAAATCCTTCTTCGTAGAATGTGTTTCTAACTGATTTCAACATTTCAGACCTTATTCTGAATAAAGCCTGTATTTTTGGTCTTCTTAAATCTAAGAATCTTTTATCAAGTCTTGTATCAATATCTGCAGGTACTTTTTCAGATGGATCCAATGGAAGTGGTGTTTCTGCCTTATTCAATATTCTGATTTCAGTAGGTATAACTTCAAATCCGTTAGGTGCCTTTTCATTTGCAACGACTTTACCTTTTACTGCAATAACGTCTTCTTTTCCTATTTTTTTTGCGGTTGCGAATGTTTCTTCAGATACCTTTTGTTTTGGAACTACTATTTGGATGGTTCCTTCTCTATCCCTCAAAATTATGAATGCCAGCTTACCTAATGCTCTTATTGAGTGAACCCATCCCATCAATATAACTTCTTCCCCATCCATTTCTGGTTTTACTTCATTTGAATAATTTGTTCTTCTCCAATCGCCTAATAAAAACATTATTTCACCTTATCCTAATCTTAATTGTGTTTAATCGTATCAATCATCATAGTACGTATTACAAAACTATTGTACAAAATAAAGTCATCGATACTCAATGTAATGATGTTAGTTGTTTAAATAATTTTTTGAAATTAGGTCAATATAACTTAAAACTTAAGTAAAAAAATTAATTTTTAATTTATTTCTTATTTGGATAAATTACCTCTTTTTCAGTTATTATTCCTGTTATCAACTCCGGCGGAGTGCAATCAAATGCATAGTTGTATGCAGAAACTCCTTCAGGGGCTATTCTAACACCATCGATAAATAAAACTTCTCTTTCATCCCTTTCTTCAATAATCACGTCTTCAACTTTGTTTTTAAAATCAAAGGTGGAATACGGGGCAGCCACGTAAAAAGGAATGTTGTGGTACTTTGCAAGTATTGCAAGGGAATACGTTCCTATCTTGTTGAATACATGATAATCCCCTAAAATTCTATCTGCTCCAACAACGATCTTGTCAACCATTCCTTTACTCATTATAAGGCCAGCCATGTTGTCGGGAATTACTTTGACAGGAATCCCTTCGTAATTAAGTTCAAAACACGTTAGTTTTGCCCCTTGTAATCTTGGTCTTGTTTCATCGGCAATAACTTTGATATTCTTGCCGTTATAATGGGCAAATCTGATTACACTTAAAGCGGTCCCATAGGCAGAAGTTGCAAGAGCTCCTGCGTTACAGTGGGTTAAAACAGTATCTCCATCATCAATTAATTTCTCCCCAATTTCACCTATTTTTCTGCAGAGCTCTATGTCTTCCTCATGAATTTTTTTAGCCTCATCAAGTATGGAATTTCCATTATGATAAGCTTTAATAACTCTATCCAAAGCCCAGAATAGATTTACTGCAGTAGGTCTGGTACTTTTTAATTCTTCATAGGATTTTTCAATATTGTCGTTGTTTATCTCAGAAAGTGCCATTCCATAGGCTGCAGCTACACCTATTGCAGGAGCTCCCCTTACAACCATATCTTTAATGGCAAAACATACGTCCTTATAATCTTTACAAATAAAATACTCCAATTTATGTGGGAGCTTCCTTTGATCGATTAATATCAACTGGTTCTTTTCATCATCCCATACTATTGGTTTTAAGTCATTTTTCTTTTCCATATACTCACCATCCAGCTATAAATCCAATCTTGATTGATATGTCATCATAACTATAAGATGTATTTATATTGGTATGCATTACATAAAATAATAGATAATAACTGAAATTTACTTTAATTGTTCATATTTTTAATTAAACAAAATATTTAGTTTAATTTTATGTATGTACATGTTTAATAAAACTGCACACCACCAATTAGATATGATATGGTTAAGTTATAGTTTTATGGTATAAGATATGATAATATTCTTACGTCGGTTCAGGTGATTGAATGAAATTTGTAAAAGAATTAATCAAATATAACACAGCTAAGGAAATAGTATTTAAAAAGTGGGATGAATTTTTAAAGAACAAGTTCAAGGAAGAAGATCTATTGAATTCATTGGGTAAAGTTTCTTTTGAAGATGTTTATTCTCCAGCAGACCTTCCCATGTTTAACAAAGCTGCCATGGACGGGTATGCAGTTAGGGCAGAAGATACATTTGGAGCTTCAGAGAACAACGTAATAATTTTAAATTTGGTCGAAGGAGATTCAATTGATGAAAATGAATGCGTTAAAATATCAACTGGAATGAAAATTCCTGAAGGGGCTAATGCCGTTGTTATGAAAGAATACTGCAACGAAGAAGATGATTTTGTTGAAATTTACAGCGGAGTTCATCCAAATGAAAACGTGGCAAGAATTGGGGAGGATGTTAAAAGAGGAGATTTGATTCTTAAAAAGGGCGAAGTTATTACAGCCTACCACATTGCAATACTCTCTTCCCTCGGTATTAAGAAAGTTAAGTGTTACAATCTAAGCGTGGGAATAATATCAACTGGTGACGAATTAATTGATTTAGATGATTTTAATAAGATAGAAGACCTTGAAAAAGAAGGTAGGATTATAAATTCAAACTCATTTATGCTTCATTCTTTAATAAAAGAAACTGGATTGACCCCAAAAATTTACAAAGGAGTGGGTGATAGCAAGAAAAAAATAAAAGAAACCTTGGAAAAAGCACTTGAAGAGAACGACGTAGTTATAACAACTGGCGGAACTTCTGTAGGGGACAGGGATTACACCATAGAATCAATTAAAGAATTGGGAGAGTTCATATTCCATGGAGTTCAAATACGACCTGGAAAACCAATTGGATTTGCCAAATATGGTCCAGATAAAAAACTTATTTTTGTACTTTCAGGTTATCCTGTAGCTTCAGCTGTTCAATATGAACTATTTGTTAGAAACTACTTCAAACCTAGAAAATCTATAAAATTACCTTTAAAAAGAAACCTTGCTTCCACACTGGGAAGAACCGATATTGTTAGGATCAAAATTGTTGAAGAAGAAAACAAATCCTGTGTAGAACCACTTAGAATAACTGGAAGTGGAGTTATATCATCTATGACTGCAGCAGACGGATATGTAATAATAGATGAAAATGTTGAAGGATACGAGAAAGGAGAATTGGTGGATGTTTATTTGTTTTAATTTTTTTCTTTTTCACAGATGAAATATTTTATTAGATTCCCAATAAAGCAAATATGACTCCAATAAATGCAATTACAGTAGTAAATAATGAAACTGGATATAACTGTCTAAATGTAAATACTGGGGTGTAGGCACTTACAATGGAGGTTATTATTGGAAATACGAGGGCTATCGTAAAGTTCTCTATAATTGTTATTGGATTGGTAATATCCGGTGCAATTCCAAGGTATAGTGTTGCAAATAGACTTCCAAGAGTTATCATAAGTAACTCTTTAACACTCAAATATAATGCCCTATACTTTGCAGAATACTCCATTGTAGGTCCTTCTATAACGTCAGCCTTTGTGTGCATTATTGAGAACGGATAATCCTTTACCATTATAATATACCCTATCATATAGGCTATTGCTCCAAAAAGACCGCCTAAAGTAAACAAAAATTCACTTCCAATGATTTCTTTTAAGTATATGGTCTTGTGTGGTATGAATGGAATTAAAGTAGCCACATAAAATGGAAATGAACCTACAGTAATTAATTTAAATGCCCTAACTGCACCTAATTGTTCCAACGTCATTTTAACAGTTTTTAAAAAGCTACTTCCTTTGCATTCGTCGATAAATGGCATTCTAGTCCCCATTACCGACGATGAAAGGGAGCCCATAATTATATAGACCATCTCCTCGATTTTTAAAAGCCCTATAAGTCCGAGCCCATTTGAAAGTATGTGGAAGTGAGTAAGTGACGTCATGGCCAGAATAGTCCAAATAACTATAAAGCTCACGGCAGGTAGAATCTTATATAACTTAGGAGCTCTCGCCACTGGTTCTTTTAAACTCTTGTATAAAAACTTAAACAATGCCCAATATCCGGGAGCTGCTATAGAGGGACCTACTCTCTGCTGTATTCTTGCCTGAATTTTCCTCTGTATTCCTGGAATCCATGTGGAAACGGCAAATGCCATAAGGGGGATTCCTAAAACTGATAAAACCTCATCAAACATAATATATGACCTCCTATCATTAGACGAAAACCTTCGGTTTTCGCTGCTCTTCGCTTCACTCCGAATCCTCTAAAATCTTAGGTAGGGCTTTTATTACACCATCTATTACATCCTCAGGTCTTGGTGGACATCCTGGAACTTTAATATCTACGGGAATTATATTATCAACAGGACCATCTATAAAATTCGAAGTTCCTAAATCTCCGCCTATGTTGTTATAAACCCCACCCATTAATGCACAGGCCCCAACTGAAACAACTGCCTTAGGTTCAGGAATTTCATCGTATATTTTCTTAAGTGATTCTGAAACAGCCTTTGTAACGCATCCGGTAACAACTAAAATATCAGCTTCCCTTGGATTCCAAGTTAAAAATACATTATACTGTTCTACATCATAATATGGGGAAAGTACACAGTTTACAACCTCAATATCGCAACCGTTGCATCCTCCAGTGTAAACCAGCATTATGTGAATACACTTCTTTCTTGAAAGTTCCTTTAACATATGCCCACCTTTAAAACTCTTAATTAATCCTATCTTTAAGATCTATTTTTTGCCTTTGCTTTTTTTCATCCTGAATAATTTTTGAAATATTTATGGAAAGAATATTGGCTATTTTCTTTATCTGTTCCTCTGGAATCTCCACAGGCTTTTCAAGCAATTTTGATAAATCTATCTCAATGTGTTCATCTCCAACATGTCTTGGATGTATTGGAGATACCTCATTGAATAACGCAAATACCGGGCAGAAATCATGGCAGTAAAGGCAGTAAATACATTTTTCATCGTTTATTTTTGGAACTGCATCTTTTACATAATTTTCAGTTAGATTCACAGGTTCTACTGGAATCATCTCAATAGCTTTCGTTGGACAGGTATTTGCACATCCACCGCACCCAATACAGAGCTCATCAAATACTGATTTAGGGAGCTCTATTCCAGCCAATATTTTGTTTCTCATTTCAGTTGAGGTGTACCTGTCGGTTCCAAAAACTATTCTTTCAAGGTTTTCGTAAAATCCTGAAATAAAAACTCTGGCAAGGTTTTTTAAATCCATATTATCCCTTTTTATCATTTTTATCCCAACCCATTTAGAAAAGGTGTTGGATTGAATAAAAATCCACGTATTGTGGAAAAAGCCTACAGTCCTTTTACGGTCTCTCAACCCATGTTCTGTAAATATTAACCGCATGCGTAGGACATATATTCACACAGGCAGAGCAGAGCTCACAGTTATCCCAATCTATTTTACCTTTATCTATAGCTTCATTAGGACATATTTTGTTACAGAGACCGCATTCTATACAGTAATCCATATCAGTCCTAATGTATGAGTTTTCCCTATCTACAACTTTTTTATGGCCTGTTGTATTTGGAATAACGTCCCTTGGACAGTGTATAGCACAGTTTTCACACATTACGCAGTTATCGTCAAATATAACTTCGCTTGAAACTTTTGGAGAAAATTTGGTAATTTTTACAGTTATAGCATCGTTTGGACAGACATTTGAACAGGTGCCGCAACCTATACAGTTAACATCCTTTATTATTTCGAACTTTTCAACTTCTTTTATCTGTATGGCATCTTCAGGGCAGTTTTTAACACAGATATTGCATAAGACACAGCCACCATCCACATAATTAGACGAAATGCTTCGCATTTCGTTGCATCGAACCGAAGGTTCGAAGTTAAAATCACTTTGTGATTTTACACTCTTCGCTTCGCTCCGATCTCCTTTGTTGACTCTAACTCCTTGAGGGCAGATTTTAACACAAGTATTACATAAACTACATATTGATGGGTCGTAAAGAATTTTACTATTTTCAATCCTTAAAGCTTCAGAAGGACATCTATCAACACATAAGCCGCAGTTTATACAATGTTTCAATGGAGTGGCCTTTTCATCCTCTTTAGTTTTAACTATCTTGAAGTTCTTTATTTCCAGGGCTTCTTTTGGACATTTTTCTATGCAGTTTCCACATAAAACACATTTCTCTTCGTCTACAACCCCATATTCAATAGCTTCATTTGGACAGACTAACTCACAAATATTACATCCTGTACAGCCATCAACTTCCTCTTTTTCCAATATCGTGTTTTTTGGACATAGGTAAATGCATCTACCGCACTCAACACATTTGCCGCCTATATCTATATCTATTGAAGTCCTTATTTTCCTTTTATCCTTTTCTTTTATTATTTTAGCAGGTTTTTCTTCCTGAATATGTTCCTTGATATTTCCATGCGTCTTAAATATCATTAAATACCTGTCAAGAAGCACCTTATTTTTCATACTCTTCATTTCGCTTACATTGAGGCACATTCTCGCATGATTTGGGCAGGCTTCAGCACATAAACCGCACATTACGCAGATTCCCATTGGATGCTTTTTCCCAATTTTTTCATCATCTATTATCTCAATTATGCTTATAGGGCATACATTTGCACAAATTCCACAGCCAGTACATTTTTTTCTATCTACGTAATATCCGCCGTATTCGTTCTTTTTTATCGCCTTTGTTGGACATTCCCTTGCACAGGTTCCGCAGGTTATACATGAAAAAGCCTTATCTGCCACTACCTTAACTGCATTTGTGGGACATACTTTAATGCATTCGGGAGCTACTTCTTCATCTTTACATAGTTTACATTTTTTTACGTCGGTTACAATCATTTTATCCCCTAAGTAGGCTTCTTATAAAATTCCCAAGTAAGATACCTATAGTTGAAAAGAAGAACACGTACGAAATTGGTAAATTGCCGTAATACGGAAGAGGGCCAATTAAATAAGATATAAATAGGGCCGTAATCAGCCAAAACAATAAACTATTATATTGTTTAATATTTACGCCCAATAAAACGCCGAGGACAATCCCAACCATTGAAAGAAACATCGTGTTAATACTAAATAATCCATTAAAGGCCATGCCATACATAATACCACCATTACATAGTGACTACAATCTAGATTTTATTGATATGTTCTTTGATAACTTTTTCACTAGTTAGCAAGAATGTAAGTGTAGATAAACCCGCTAAAACCTTTAATCCTACCGCAATGTTTAGATAAGGAATTATCCCAGTATTTTCCAAGCCAGCTGGCGATAAAAATACCGGCATGCCAAAGAAGCTGTTGAAGTTAAATAGATAATATCCTGAAACCACAATTCCCAAGAGACCAAGTATCATAAATAATAATGCCCCAAAACTCTCAAGGAATTCTAAAAATCCATGTTTAAATTCCAAAGGACTTTCTGACCCAAATGCCACTATACCGAGGATATATGCAGCCGCTATTAAAGAACCCCCTTGAAATCCTCCCCCTGGAGTTATATGACCCCCAAGAATTATAACAAGCCCTAAAGCCATTAAAACGATGCTCATAGGCATTGCTAAAACTTTTATTATTGGGGTAAATCCGTCTGATACTTCATCATGGCTTACACCGCTGTTTCCATAAACTTCTTTGAGAAAATCATGACCAAATAATCCTCTTCCAAATACCATTCCAGTAACTAGAACAGAATTAACTAAAATTAAACATTCCCCAAGAGTATCAAAGCTCCTCCAATCAAACAAAACCGCGGTTACAAGGTTTGGAACTATGTATCCATGAGTGTAGATATAATTAACCCCTTCAACCACATTTATGTTTAATGTAGAATACAAAATTGCCGAACCAAATATAACATATGATAAAGAAACTGCAACTTCCCGACTTATCGTCATATTTTTCACCTCAACGAATGAGCAACTAAGAACTATCTGGTAAAGTAAATAACCAAAGACAGAGCTCCGCAAAACATGGAAATCCAAAACATTTGATTACCAATTTCGTTTGAATTTTCCTTTTGAAATTTGAATATTAGAGGTCTCCATGATAGTGCTATTCCAAGTATGGAAGCTCCTATGAGTGCAAACAATACATCATTAAATACCCTGGCAAGTAGGAAAACTGAAATTACCAAAGATCCGTAAAGGGTAAATTCCCCAGTATATCCTGCTCCAACAGATATGCCGTCTCCATGTTTTTTATCACTCATTTCCTTTTGAAACTTATCGTATGCCATAATTTCACCAAAAAACTAAAAGAAAGATAAAACTGTTTTAATTAGCTAGCTACAGTTAAATTAAGTTAAGTTATTACATTTCATATATTACAAACTCCAAACTCTTCCAATTTCATTCGCAAATGGGTATATGTAGTCGGTTACAAGGTTTGGATAGATTCCAAGCAATATACATAGGAATGTAAGCACTGCAAGGGAAAATATTTCGTACCTTGAGATCTTGACTTTCTTGTACTCTTCAAGCTGTTCCTCACTACATGGTTTTAAGTAAATCAGGTAGAACGCCTTCATCATTGAAACAAACGTACCTATACTAACTAAAATCATTATAATTGCCAACTCAGGTAAATTTGCATTCATAGCAGCCTCTACAAGTAAAAGTTTACTTTGAAATCCGTTGAAAAGCGGAACCCCACTTATTGCAAGCTTTGCACATAAAACCATAAATGCAGCAGTTGGAATTACAGGCAAGAGTCCTCCCAATTTTTCCAGATTGTTTGATTTTTTCTTACCTACGATATTTGCCCCCAAGAATAAGGCACTCTTATAGATAACGTGATTTATTGCATGGAATATACCTGCCACGATTCCTAGAGGTGTTCCAAGTGCAAGACCTGCCGCAACGTATCCCCCTTGACTTATGGCATGGTATGAAAGAAGCTTCCTATAATCACTCTGTAGTAATGCCATTACAACTCCAAATACCATCCCAAATACTGAAAGTGCGATTAGAGCTCCATGAGCTGAGTTAAAGAATGGGAGCCCATAGAACAGTTTGAAAATCACTATCATCATTGCTACAAGGATAAACTTGGAGAATGTTTGAAGTACTGATGCCATGAAAGGTTTGGCCCTTGCATACAAATCTGCTTTAACTGTATGGAACGGAGGGAAACCACTACCATAACAAAGCCCAATAACAAGCATCAAAAGCCCGCCATATATGGTGGGAGATGCAGGATTATTTAGAAGATAATTGTGCATATCGGAAATATTTAGAGTTCCAGTTGAAGCCAGTAAAAATGCCACACCTAACAGTAACAAAGATCCTGCAAAAGTCCCAGTTAAAAGATACCTAAATGCAGCCCTGTATGCGTTTTCAGTTCCTGAGGCTATAACAAGTCCAGTCTGGGCTATTGCTACAATCTCATAAAACACATAGATATTGAATAAATCGTCTGCTAAAACTACCGCTGAAACGCTGGCTAAACCCATTAAAGTTAAAGCTACAAATAAACCATTTACTTTCTTTTCACCCATTCCAGTAATAAGAACTAGAGAACCTATCAACATCAAAGTAAGGATTATGATCTGTTTTACAGGAGTGTACAAGTACGAAATTCCAGAAATCAGTCCGCTTTCTAATCCATGTCCCCCAAAATAGTAATACCCATAGCTTCCAATAAAAGGAAGTATCAAAAGCAAACCTGCCATTAAAAATGTTATAAACTTGATCAACTTATTTTTGCCGTATATATAGTTAAATACTATAGCCATCATAAGTGGGAACACTACAATCAGAGGAAGTAAATTCATCATTCTCACCGTTGGTATTTTAAATCCATTTAATCCTCTTTCAAAATTACAGAAGACTTAAGTGTTTTATATTTTCGGTAGAATACTATTGAAAGTGCAAGCATTATAGCCAGCATTGATGCTTCAATAACTATGTTTGTTAACACCAGGGCCTGGGGAAGTGGGTATGTACTTACAACAGAAAATAGGGAAAATGCCATTTCAGGAGATTTTATTGGAACTATTCCTCCAGTATATCCTATCGCAATTAGTGTTAAATTTACACCATTTCCCAATGCAGATAAGGCGATAATTTTTTTAATAACATTGTCAACAAAGAAAGTTCCATACAACCCAACCACCATTAGAAGCCCAGCAGTTATAAATGAAGCCATTTGTAAATCCATTTATATCACCAAGGATGTAAGTAATAACTTAAAATCAAAATGGTCCTCAATAATCTATCATTAATTATAATGATAAATAGGTTTAAGAAACTTTGTATTTAAAGATTATGGTATCAATAGAACTACCTCAAAACTGAAAAATAAGCGTAATTTAATGTGTTTTGAGAAAACTTCAACAATTAGCAGGTTTAGGTGAGATTATGACCGTTATAGTTAAAAATCTAACAAAAAAATACGGAGAAAAAACCGTATTGGACAATTTAAGTTTTGAAGTAAAAAAAGGCGAGATTTTAGGAATAATTGGGAGGTCTGGTGCAGGTAAATCCACATTGATTAATATACTCAGAGGGTCCGAAAAATCCTACGATGGAGAAGTTGAAATATTCGGTAAAACAGGTAATTTTAGGGGAATAACAGCCATACATTTACAAAGAAACTTTGCACTATGGGCTGAGCCTGCAATATATAATATAATAAGGAAAATCTATGCGGTAAGAAACAACTCTGATGAAAGCTTACCAATGGAATACGAATGGGAAGAATACGAAAAAACTGCCCTGGAAATTTTAAAATTAGTTGGATTGGAACATAAGAAGAATGCATTTTCAAATATACTCAGTGGTGGAGAAAAACAGAGGTTGATATTGGGAAGGCAAATAGCCAAAATGTACGAGACTGGAGAAGGAGTTTTATTGTTGGACGAACCTGCTACAATGTCATGTCCTGCTTCAAAACAAGCGCTCTTAGATGTTTTAAAGAACATTAACGAAAAATTAAACATAACAATAATAATAACATCCCATCTTCCTGAAATTCACAAATACCTGTGCCATAGGTGCATCCTTATAGAAGATGGAAAAATAAAGATGGAAGGAGCTCCTGAAGAAGTTGTAAATGAATTCTTAAAAGATTTAAAAGAACCGTACTTTAGAAAAACAACACCATCTGACAACAGTATAATTGAAGTAAAGGATGTTTCAAAGAGATACTTTGTTGTTCGAGGTGGAGAAACACTCAATATGAAGAATGTATCATTCGATGTTAAAGAAAAGGAGATTTTATCAATTATTGGTCCTAGCGGTACAGGTAAATCCGTCCTTTTAAGACTTCTTGCAGGAGTTGAGCTCCCAGATAGTGGTGCTGTAAAAATAGAAGGAATCGATTTAAGTGATTACGGCTGGGAAAGGATAAATTTAAGAAGAAAGATAGGTGTAATGCATCAGGAATTTTCGTTAACTCCTTATTTAACACTTGAGGAAATTTTAAAGTATAGGTTGGGAATAAAAGGTGAAAAGGCATTGGAAAATGCAAAATTAAAATCCAAAGAGTTAGGACTGTCTCCAAAAGTTGTAGATGGACTCTACCAGTTAATAGACCTACCAGAACCTGAGATGAAAAACAAGCTGGAAAAATTGGGAGTTAGTGAGGACGTTATTAAGTATTTATTCCCTGCAGTTGCTGAAGAATTGAACTCAAAAGAGATATTGAGTGCACTGGATTTAGATGAAAGCGTTCTGAAAAAAACACCAAGAGAACTAAGTGGCGGAGAAAAAGTAAGAGCCGCAATTGCTTTACAGCTGGTATCAAAACCAAAAATTCTTTTATTGGATGAGCCATTTGGAGACTTGGACCCTGTAACCTTAAGGGATGTTTCAAACTACCTTAAAAAAATAAACGATGAGTTAGGAACTACCATTGTTTTAATAAGTCACCATGTAGAATTGATTAAGGAGATAAGCGATAGGGCGGTATTGATTGACGAAGGGAAAATAATTGCACAGGGAGCTCCTGAAGAAGTGTGTGAATTATTTATCGAGAGAAGTAATTCAAAATTCCTCAACAATAAAACAATTAAAAATATTAAATAATTTATTCTTTTTTATTTTCGGGCTCTTGAATTCACAGAACGGTCATATATCCTATCTGCGATTTTATAGAACACTATGCCGAAAAAAACACCAGTGAAGATGCCACCTAAAACATCGTGTGGGTAGTGAGCTCCAACATAAATCCTACTAAATGCTACGGTAAATGCCCATAATAGAAAAATAATTGAAATCATGTATTGGTATTTTTTTTCAATATTTACTTTTTTAAAACTCATGTTTAATATTGTCCAAAGTCCAAACGCTAGCGACGTATGCCCACTTGGAAAGGAAGGCTCATTTTCCATAGGAACTAATACAGTAAGGTTGTTGAGGACATAATAGGGCCTAGGTTCGTTTATACCATATTTTAAAGCATAAACTATCAGAGATAGAAGAAAAATAGAAATTACAGCTTTATAAAAGAGCTCCCTATTTTTTAGAAAAAGTGCCCCAATTGTTAAAAAAACTACAAGATACGTTGTTTCAGAAATAAATACCATAAAATCGTTAAAAAAATTACTGTTGAATCCTGAGTTTATTAAATAAAATAAACTGATATCTGCCTGCATGACCGTTTCCAATACCATTTAATCACCAAAAATAGTGCTTTGATAATAAAATAATCTTATACTTTTAAATTTTTATAGATACTTAACAGTCACAAACTTATTAGAATTCAAAAAGAAATTAAATATTTAACTATATGCTCAAAACACTAAACACTAAAAAGACCTACATGAGAAGATTTCCTAACGCCAGTACGATTAAAATACCCATAAATCCCAGATGTGCCGAATATATTCCAGTATTTTGGAACTGAGTTTTTAGTATATTACATATAGTTCCACATATCGTTAATGGCGTTATTATTTGAAGTGCAATTGCCGCATAAAATATAATACTGCTGTCCATATACAAAGAAGCCAGTGTAAATAAGAAAGCCAGCATAAGAGTTGCAAAGTGGGGCATCAATCTCATTCCAGTCATTCTAAATGTGGCAAATCCCGAGAGCATACTCCCAAAAATTACCGAGAGTGAAATAAGAGTTATAATTTCATTCATAGCTACCACCGATTAAGAATAATAAAAATTTAAAATTTAAAGCCATACTGGCCTTACGTTTGGTTTTGATAAATAGTTGAAGAAAGTTGGAGCTCCTGCAATTTCAAAGCCTTCTTCAAGATTTTTCTCAGATATTCCTCTGAATTTAGCACTCAATTCACAGACATAAACCTTTATGCCATTATTTAGGGCCATTTTTACCAGATCGGATAATTTTGGAAAGTCAGGATGTTTAACTTTGCTGCATTCTCCCTTCATAGCCAAGCTTGCACCATCAAGCATCAAGAATATAGTTGGTTTTAACTTCATCTTACTTGCAACATCTGCCATCATAAATGTGGAATATGCCTTCTCTGCATTTCCAGTTCCTGTGGTGTTTATTATAAATATCTCATCAATATTTACAGATACTGCCCCTTCTTCTTTTTTCTCGCCTTTTTTAATCAATATTTTATAGCTCCCATTTCCAAGGTCTTCAACAGACAGAACATCATGTCCTGTACTTTTTAATCCTTCTGTTAAATCAGTTAATGCGTTTTTCCCTGCAGTTATTTCCAAAATTTCCCCAACTTCCATGCCATCCAGAACCTCAGTAACCATCATAATAGGTCCTGGACATGTAGCACCAACTACGTTGATAGATTTACTTGCGGATATTTCGCCAACATGGACTTTTACATTGTTGCCTTCAACTTCCATTTTATATCCCATTTTCTTTATTAGGTTTTCCAGATCTTTTATTTGTTCTTCACCGTCGGTTTCAACAATTAAAAGACCATCTTTCATTTTCTCCAAAACCCTCTCAACTAATAGAGATGGGCTTCTTAGAGATTTTACGGATATTTCTCTTATCAATTTATCCCCCCAAGCATAGGTAGGTATATTCAATTATTATTTCATAAGTTCTTCTTTTAAAGCTTCTTTTGTTGGAGCTCCTACGAATTTAACTTCCCCATCAATTACTATTGTAGGTACCGCCATTATTCCATATTTTGCAGCCTTTTCTGGATTTTCCATTACATTTACATGTTCAACTTCAACCCCTTCAACTTCACCTGCAACCTCTTCAACAACCCTCTTTGCAGCAGGACAATGTGGGCACATTGGAGATGTAAATACTTCTACTTTAACCATTTTTATCACCCGCCATAAAAATTAAAATATATTTGTAAATTGTATAGTTGTTCGCGAATTTTTTGCAATATTGATAATCCTTTATGAAATTTCAAATAGTAATTATTCTCCCTTAATTTAATTGTAGTTTTCATTAACTTATAACGCGAACTACTATATTTATCCCCAAATTTCTTTGAAGTGTTCTAAAGCTTCAATAACATTTTCTAAATCGCTTAATGGGAACGCAAATACCAATTCTCCATCCTTTATTTCCGCATACTTTCTTGAACCGTTACAGCCCAGTGTAGCATTTGCAACCCCTCTAGTTTTAACTGCAGCTACTGCATCTGCACATAAGGACTGAATTCCTGAAAAGTCTGCCTGGAATCTTCCACCATCCTTGTACAATAAAGCCTGAGTTAATCTTAACCCTTGTTTTGGAGTACAGGTAAGTACAATTGAATCTGGTTCAAAATCTGCATCATTTAATGGTGCATATACACTAGCATACATAGCTTCTTTAACTCTTGGAATAGCTCCTACTGTCTTTACAGCCCCTTCTTCTGTAGCAAAGTTTCCTAATTTATGGTATAATTTACCTGTTTTAAGTGGTTCTGGAGCATCCTGGAGAACTCCTATTGCGTAAGCTCCCCCTTTACATGCCTGTTTATCCAGTGAAGCATAGAATTTTTTACCTTCTTTTCTCGCAATTTGTATCATTTCACAGTGCCTTTTTGCTTCATCAATTTCTGCATATCCTTCAGGAATTTCATCTTTTGATTTTACTAATTTTACTGCTGTAGCAGGATACTCTAAACCTAAGAGCTCCTGTAATTTTGCACCATATTCTTTTATATTTTGTACATCCATTTTACCACCTCAATTATATAATCATATATAGTCTCCTGGGATATTAGTTAGTGTGCGTGTGTGTATTGTCAATACACAATTATAAGCAACCATCAACTATATAAATCTTTCTATTTGTGTATATAGACTACACACCCCCTTTGACAATACCATTCTGACAATACCATTATATGTACTATAATTTATTAAAATGCATGAATAAATAGCTTTCGATATATTTTTTTGGGTGATAACTTGAAAATTGAGCAGAATTTAGAGTTTGAAGGTAGTTCTCCGCCAGGCTCAAAGATAGTCTTGAGGAATGATATCTGCGATAGATTAGAAAATATTGTAAAGGACCTAAAGGTTATTAAGCACTGTATAGGATGTGAAGGATTAGATCTAAATAATAAAGATCCCCACCATCATCCCACAATAGAATTAACTCAAGAGTGTAACCACGACTGTATATTTTGCTATTCCAAATTAACAAATGTAAAACCCGGAATATATGGCGACTTAAGTAAATACAGGGCAGTTACAATAAGCCAGTATGGAGAGCCTTTGTTGTATGCAGAAAAAGTAAAAAAAGCCATAAAATATGTTAAATCTTTAGGATTAAGATGTGATTTACAGACAAATGGAGTAAATCTTAATGAAGATTTATTAAAAGAGTTTAAAGAACTTGGTCTTGATTTAATCATGATAAGTTTAAGTGCTTCAAAACCTGAAACCCATGAAAAATTAACAGGTTCAGATACCTTTGATAAAGTTCTTGAAAACATCAAATTATCGTCAAAATACTTTCACACCATTGTAAGAAGTATATACATACCAAATTTCAACGAAGAAGAACTTATAAATCTTGGAAAAATCTTAAATGATTTTGGAGTTAAAGAAATGATGATACACCAACTTGTCGTACATGAGAAAAACCTTGAAAATTTAAAAAATATAGGGAATCTTGAAAAAACCGGGCGCATCAAGGATCTTTTGCTTCTGGTGGATGAAATAAAAAAGAACGCCCCTAATATGAATGTTACAATAAAAGGATGTTTGTTGGTTTATCTAAAAAATATGGATGGATTTATATTAAACTCAATAACCTCAGATTGTTTTTCAGATATTCCTATCATAAAAAGAGAATACCATCCTTTGAAGTTTTAAGAAACTTTAAATGACATTTAAGAACCTCGGTGATTTTAAAAAATATTTGGTGATTGTATGACTAACGTTCTTGCAATAGGTGGATACGATCCAACTGGAGGTGCTGGAATAGTTGCAGATGCAAAAACAATAAAAGTTCTTGAATGCAATCCACTAACCATCATTACCTCCATCATTCCTCAAAACAGTTTAAAAGTATACAATAAAACAGACCTGCCAAGGGACGAAATTAAGAATCAGTTGGATGCCATTTTTGAAGATTTTGAAGTTTCTATTGTAAAAACTGGAGTATTAACCAAAGATTCCATTGATTTGATTTTAGAATTTCAAAAAAAATATGGTTTCAAGGTAGTATGTGATCCAGTTATTAAATCAACTACAAACTATGAATTTGTAGATAATGAATTAATGGATAAATATTTAGAATTATTCAAAAAATCGTATTTAATAACTCCAAACAAAGAAGAATATGAATATATAATGAAATTTATTAAAGATAAGGATCTAAATGATTTTAAAGAAACTCATGTTCTAGTTACTGGGGTAAAGGACAGGCTCCAAAAATTCGATGGTAAAGAGATATTTGCTATCCAAGCTAAAAAGATAGAAAAGGAAGTCCATGGAACTGGCTGTGTTTTTTCTTCAGCTATTGCTTCTTTTCTTTCAAAAGGATGTACTCTTACAGATTCAATTAAAGAAGCCAAAAAATTGGTTTTATCTTCTGTTATTTATGCAGAAAAGACCAAATATGGATACAACTCAAATCCAACCTATATAAACAAGAAAAAAGTAATAGACAATATCAACTATGCAGTATATTTATTAAAAAAGATGGATTTTTCACTTGTTCCAGAAGTTGGATCCAATATTGCCGAAAGCTTGGTTTTACCTGACAACTACCATGATGTAGCTGCATTAACCGGTAGAATAATAAGGAACAAGTTAGGAGGTTTTTATATAGTTGGAGATGTTGAATTTGGGGCTTCTGAACATATTGCAAAGATAATATTGGCAGCTAACCAGTTTAATCCAAAAATAAGGGCCTGTATGAACATAAAATATGATGATGTACTTGTAAAAAAATTGGAAGAAGGGGAGCTCGGGTTTAAAGTATCTTCATTTAATCGAAAAGATGAACCACCAATGGTTTCATCAATGGAGTGGGGTACTAAAACAGCGTTTACCAACTATATTCTAAACAACGATTTAGATCCTGCCAAAGAAGAAGTAAAGTTGGACATAGTATATGATAGGGGAGGGGATGGAAAAGAACCTATGATAAGAGTACTTGGATACGATGCAGTAGATGTAATTAAAAAGGTACAAAAAATAGAAGAATACATACTAACTAATAGCGGATTTTAAATCCCGTATGTGCTTAATCTTTATGTATAAAGCCTTGATCTTACATTTTCCTTGTTTTACTTTTGAAAACATTCATTTTTAACATATTCCGCAAGAAGTCCCTTCCGTTCTACAAATCTTTCGAATTTGTAAAATCACCAACTAATAATTTATGAATCGGCAAAAATCTTTGATTTGCTTCGACAGCGAATCCTTTGGATTCGCTTCGATTGCTCGGAAATGCAGGCAAATATTTATAAATAGTGGGTGATAAGATACTATTTATAAGTAATCAAATCGTGATGCGATGATGATGGAGACTTATAAGTTCAGGATTCCCGACAAAACTCGAAGAGTTTTGTGGGTCAGAAAATCCGAAGGATTTTCTTCGATACCCTTCCAAGAGTATCCAAGAAACATATAATAGTGGAGCACCTGAAAATTTGTAGATATATCTGCATTATCTTTTGGATGCCATAAGGAAAAATCCAAAACTAAACAAAATGGACGCTCAAAAACTGATAACCCAATAAAAAAGAAAATCCTGAACTTAAAAAAGTCCATTCCAAAGTCCTTCAAATGGTGAATAACAAGCTTTAGGAACCTCAAAGCATTAGGTGTATTAAAAAAGAACGGTTATAAGGTAGGTAAATTAAGGTTCAAATCATCAAGAACCACCACAAAACATTAGAATACAATCAATCTGCCTTTAAGATTGATTACGAAAATAAAGACCCATACTATCTAAAACGGAGAATTCCTATAAAACTACACAGGAATATCAAAGGAAAGGTTAAAGGCGTAATTATAAAAAAGAACAAACCAATAAATGGTTTGCCTTCAACCCCGTCCGCAAGGCGAGATAATTCATAGTTTAGCTTCATTGAAATTAAGCTAAAGTATATTAATTATATTTACTCCTTATAGTATGGTACTATTTAATATACAACTTATAAGGTGGTTTTATTGGCAAATATATTCGTAAAAAAATTGGACAAAATACCTGTAGAAGAAGCTCCAGTCGAAATTGTAGAAAGGAAAGGGTTGGGACATCCAGACAGCATTTGTGATGGTATAGCTGAAAGTGTAAGTGTTGCATTATGTGAAATGTACAAGGAAAAAATGGGGGTAGTTCTGCATCACAACACAGACCAAGTTGAACTTGTTGGAGGCTATGCATACCCAGAGTTAGGTGGAGGACACCTTGTAAGTCCGATTTATATATTACTCTCTGGAAGGGCCACAATGGAAGTTGTGGACAAAGAAAACGATAGGGTAATAAAGTTACCAGTTGGCACAACTGCAGTAAATGCTGCAAGAGAGTACTTGAAAAAAATCTTGAGGAATGCGGACTTAGATAAGGATATAATAGTTGACTGTAGAATAGGGCAAGGTTCCGTTGACTTAGTAGAAGTATTTGACAGGCAGAAAGAAGCAATACCTCTCGCAAACGACACTTCATTTGGTGTAGGTTACGCACCGCTTAGTACAACTGAAAGATTGGTTTTAGAAACTGAAAGATTGTTAAACAGCCCAGAGTTAAAAAAAGAAATTCCTGCCGTAGGAGAAGATATTAAAGTTATGGGTTTAAGAGAAGGTAAAAAAATAACATTAACAATAGCTCTGGCAGTAGTAGGGAAATATGTAAACTCCTATGAAGAATATGAAGAAGTAAAAGAAAAGGCTAAGAAAAAAGTTGAAGAACTTGCAAATAAAATTGTAGATGGCTATGAAGTTGAAGTATGCGTAAACACAGCAGATGATGAAGAATCCATATTCTTAACCGTTACAGGAACTTCAGCTGAAATGGGAGACGATGGTTCCGTAGGAAGAGGAAACAGGGCAAATGGATTAATTACACCATTTAGACCTATGAGTATGGAAGCTACAAGCGGTAAAAACCCAATAAATCACATTGGTAAAATATACAATATATTGGCAAACTTCATTGCAAACGATGTTGCTGAATTAGAAGGAGTTAAAGAATGCTATATTAGAATACTAAGCCAGATAGGTAAACCTATAGACCAGCCAAAAATCCTTGACATTGAACTAATCACAGAAGAAGGATATGATATAAAGGATATCGAACCAAAAGCAAAAGAAATAGCTCAAAACTGGCTCAACAATATAGGAAAAGTAACTGAAATGATAATGGAAGGTAAGGTAACCACCTTCTAATTATTTGATACATTTTTTAGATTTATTTATTCTTTTCTTTTATTCTTTTCTTTTTTCGTTTTTTATGAATTTATCCACAATATCGACTACCTCTAGTATATTATCTACTTTAATATCTGCTACTTCAAGGGCTTTTTTTGATACATTTCCATTTTGAAGAGTAACTATTGAAAGATCACTTTCAACCATTGCAGGGACATCATTCGAAGCATCCCCTATCATTACAACCTTATAGCCTTCCTTTTTTAAGTTCAGAACTAGATCCTTTTTTAATTCGTGATGTGCCTCAGGCATTATATATTTTTTATTAATCCCCACCAATTCACTTATTCTCTCAATAAAGTTTTTACTATCTCCTGAGGCAACAAAGACTTTGACGCCCATTTCTTTTAATCTTCTAACGGTTTCTGGGACCTCTGGGAATATACAACCTCCTGTAGCTACGGTATATTCTACCTGCCCATTTAAAGTATCTGCTATCACTGCAGAACCATATCCGGTTTGTATCTCAAATCTTTTCATCACATTTAGTGGATCTTGGAGCTCTTTTATTTTTGTAGTTTTATCCTTGAATACTCCGTTTCTATCTATTGGAGGGTTACAGTAAGACACTCCCCAATCTACTTTACTCAAAAAATCCGATATTAACGTATCAGGGTCCTGATTTTCTATAATTTCAGGAAGACCTTCTTTTATAATAATCAGAGCTCTTCCTTTTTTCTCATCTACAATATCCACGGTCTGACAGTTATATATGAATTTTTGAGAATTTATATCTTTTATTATTCTCCTAATACTAATAAGGGTTCCTGATGAGTCAAACACAGCTGCAACTTTCATAATACCCCTCAAATTGGATCTTTCTAAGTATTATATATGGTGTTTTACTAAATATATAGCGTTCTACATTATTAATTAAATGAAAATCTAACGATTTTACATCCCACCTTACACTTCATTAGGTGATTGAATGAAAATCCTTCGGATTTGAATAAAAATCTATACAAGATTTTTATAACTCGAAATTATAGATTTCGATTTCATAGCTTCTCGAGGTCGAGACAAATCCGAAGGATTTGCTTCGACGTTCAGGTGATATCATGAGTAATAAACAATTAAAAATAGCAATTATTGGGCCTGAGAACTCGGGCAAATCCTCATTGATAAACTTAATTTTTGGAAAATACATTTCAGAAGTTTCAGAAATTGGAGGTACGACGAAGAGGCCAATAAAAAAATTTTGGGGAAAAATAAAAATAGGTCGGCAGAAAAAAGAACCACAATTTGCAGACGTTGTTTTTGTAGATTTAGGCGGTTTATACTCCTCTGACGAAAAAAAATCCCCAATTATGGTTGGCAGCGTACTTCAGAAAACCTATGAAGAAATAGAAGACGCTGATATGATAATACATATAATAGACGGGGAAAAGGGACTATCAAAAAGCTTTGAAAAACTGCATCACCTATTGAAATACCGATATCGAAAATCTATTATAGTAGTTATCAACAAATGTGACTTAATTGACGATATAAATAGAGAATCCCTAAAGAAATATGTTGAAAGTAGGTTGCAAAATAGGGTATTTTTAACATCCGCTACCACCTACGAGGGAGTGGATATACTAATCAATGCTATTTTAGATATAATAAAAAGGTGATTAGGGTGTTAAATAAGATAAAAAAGATTTTTGGAGGTAAGGACTCACTAAAAACTAGTGGTCCGGTACCTATTGAAGAATACGTTGAAATTCCTGTAAAAGTCTATGACGATACCAATACAATAAAAATAAAAGTCTGCGATCTTGAAGACCTCAGGGATGTCACAGACATAGCAATAATGTTAGAAGCAGGGTATTTGGTTATTGCAAACACCATAAACTTGGAAAGAGATCTAGACGATGATTATGTGAAGATACTTACATGTTTAAAAAATAAAGTCGCAACAAATGGCGGAAAAATAGTTAGATTGTGTGACAACAAGATAATGGTGGTCCCAAATAACACAGTAATTGAAAAATTAGTTAAGGAAGATGAAAAAGTAAAAAAGATTCCTTCAAAACACAATACTGAAATTAAATAATGATAGATTCGAAAAAAAGTTTAATCAATAAAAACAGGGATTTTCAATGGATAAAAATGAAGATATTCACATAATGGAAGCTCTTGGTAAAACAAGGGTTGTCGTGAAAAACGGTGAAGTTGTTGAAGTTGGAGAGCCTGTAATAAAATACTGCCCATTGTTTGCAAAGCATAGAGGAATAACGGAAATAACTAAAGAAAGCATCAAAAAGAACATAGAATTTAGGATAAAGGATTTTGGGTTATTTACTGAAAACAGAGTAGTTGAAGTTGAAGATTGCATAGTGGGATTTGGAACTTCAGAAATATTTATGACGTCCCTTAAAAATAAATTACTTGATGCCGTTGTAGTAGTATCAGATTGTGCTGGAACTGTAATAACGAACAATCCAAAACTGGTTCAAGGGCTCTGTGGGAGAATTTCAGGAATAGTTAAAACCACACCAATCCCCAAGGTTATTGAAAAAATAGAAAATGCCGGAGGAGTCGTGCTTAACAAAGAAACTGCTGAAATCAATCAATACGAAGGGGCTAAAAGGGCCATAGAGCTAGGATACAAAAGAATCGGTGTGACCATATCCAACTTAGAAGAATCAGAAAAAATTAAAGAACTAGAAAATGAACATGTGAAAATAGTTGTTTTTGGAGTACACACTACCGGGAGTGAGAGCTCTGAAGTTAAGAAATACTTGAAATATTTTGATTTGATTACTGCCTGTGCATCCAAGGAAGTAGCTGAAGGTATTAAAGAACATGTTAGAGCTCAGGCTGGGAGCTCGGTGCCGATATTTGCATTAACCCAAACTGGAAAAGAACTAATTTTAGAAAGAATGAAAGAAGTAGACAAACCTATTTTAGTAACCACTAATAACAATTTACCCTATTTCAAAGACCGCCCCGAATAAATTATAATTAATCTTTTCTTTCCATATATACACCAATATCAATATCTGTTTTTTTATTCATCACTGTGATTTTATATGAGGTGAAAATTTGTTTGCAGTTTTAAAACTCGGCGGTAGTATTTTATGCGATAAAAACATGCCTTTTTCTATAAAATGGGATAATTTAGAAAGAATTTCAATGGAAATCAAAAATGCAATGGAACACTACAAAGAAAATGGAAAAGATTTAAAACTTATTATCATCCATGGGGGCGGTTCTTTTGGACATCCTGTGGCAAAAAAATATAAAAAAGAACATGGATTCGAAAACATGGACCATGGATTCTGGGAAATTCAAAAATCAATGAGGAGATTCAACAACATAGTAATTGACACACTTCAAGACTACGAGGTCCCTGCAGTTTCAATACAGCCTTCATCATTTATAGCTTTCAACAGTACCGACGATTCTAACCTACACTTTGACACTTTTGCAATTGAAGGTATGTTAAAAAGAGGTTTAGTCCCAGTAATCCATGGAGATATTGTAATTGATGAAAATAACGAAAATTTCAAAATATTTTCAGGAGATCATGCTTTGCCATACTTAACAAAAAAATTAAACCCTGATTTAAGTCTTCACGCCTCAGATGTAGATGGAGTACTTGATTCAAATTTAAAGGTTATTGAAAGAATAAACTCAGAAAACATCAACGAAGTTTTAAAGTTTCTAAAACCATCTGATAAAAACGATGTAACCGGCGGAATGTACTTAAAAGTTATGGAATCCTATAACCTGGGCATAAAAACCGTAATATTCAATGGAAACAAAAAAGGAAATATATATGATGCCCTTCTGAAAAGAGTTAAAGGCACATTCATTAACTAATTTCATTAACTAACTGGCTAAAAAATTAAAAAATTATTTTCTTTTCTTTACCTTTACAAAATCCCCTAAAGTAAATTCCTGTTCTGAAGAGCCTGCACTATATTCCTGCTCACCTTCTTCGTAGAGGTTGATGTTTAACTCTTTTTCAAGACGTTTTACATATTTTTCTTCTGGTTCAAGTTCATTTCTCTCAATTTTATGGAGTGTAGATTCTTTAATGCCTATTTTTCTAGCTAAATCTTCCAATTTCATTCCTTTTTTCTCTCTAGCTTCCTTTATAATAGTGCCGTAATCTTCAACAATGATTTTCAAATTATCGAATATATCTCTTGTAGGCCTTCTTCTTACGGTCTTTTTATTATTTTGGGGCATTTTAGTTCCTACAGCCCTAGGTTTTCTCGAGTAACTTTTTGGAGCAATTCCAAATTTCGCACATTCTTCGCAAACCTGCATTTCTGCTCCTTCAATTCTTACGTGTAATAAGTTTTTAACTTCCTTTCCACAGAGCTCACATAACATAAATCCACCTATTACCATTAGATTATAAAAATATTATATTAAAACATATATTTATTGAAACTTTAATTACTACACTTACTTAATAATATCTATTAAATTAGTATTTGTAATAACCTAATTAAATATATATAATTAGAGATATATTATGTACTTTATATATTATAATTAATTATCATCATCCTATCGTACCTATTATGGAGGTATTATTTATGAACTACCCTGACGAATACGACGATGTAAATGAGAAAAAGGAAATGGACTTAAATGAATTAGAGAATTTTAAAGAAAAAACCTACATAGCTGAATTGGAGAGTAAATTACTTAGGTTAGAGCTTGAAAATAAGGACTTAAGCAGAGAAAATACACAGTTGAAAAAAGAAAACGAAATACTGAAACGAGAGCTCGATAAATTAAGAATTCCACCATTAATACTTGGAACAGTTATCGATAAAATAAGCGACAGAAAGGTCGTTGTAAAAAGTTCAACAGGACCTAATTTCTTAGTTAACGTATCACAGTTTGTAAACCCTGATGATATAGTTCCGGGAACAAGGATCTGTTTAAATCAGCAGACTTTAGCGGTAGTTGATGTGTTACCTAAAGAAAAAGATTACAGAGCTCTGGCCATGGAAGTTGATGAGAAGCCAGACGTAACATTTGAAGATATTGGGGGCTTAAAAGAACAAATCCAGGAAGTTAAGGAAGTTGTTGAGTTACCACTGAAAAAACCTGAATTGTTTGAAAAAGTAGGTATTGACCCTCCAAAAGGTATTTTATTATACGGACCTCCAGGAACCGGTAAAACCTTACTTGCAAAGGCTGTAGCACATGAAACCAACGCAGCATTTATAAAGGTTGTAGGTTCAGAGCTCGTTAAAAAATTCATTGGTGAAGGTGCCAAATTAGTAAGAGATGTATTTAAATTGGCTAAGGAAAAAGCTCCATGTATCGTATTCATCGATGAAATAGACGCAGTGGCAAGCAAAAGAACAGAGTCATTAACCGGCGGAGATAGAGAAGTACAGAGAACATTAATGCAACTACTTGCTGAAATGGATGGATTCGATGCAAGAGGGGATGTAAAAGTCATTGCAGCAACTAACAGATTGGATATATTGGATCCAGCGATATTAAGGCCTGGAAGATTTGACAGAATCATAGATATTCCTGCACCTGATGAAAAAGGTAGATTAGAAATATTAAAGATACACACTGAAAGGATGAACTTAAAAGATATGGACTTAAGTGATGTCGCCAAATTGACCGAAGGTTGTGTTGGTGCAGACTTAAAGGCAATATGTACAGAAGCCGGTATGTTTGCAATAAGGGAAGAAAGAGACTATGTAACAATGCAGGACTTCGAAAGGGCCATAGAAAAGGTAACTGGTAAAACAGGTAAAATAAACATGACCACTCCACATTTATCTGTAATGTATGGATAAATGCAACATATAAATTTAAATAATCTCTTTTTTAATTCTTTTAATTATATACGTATTATTTTATTATGTTAAATTTACCTAAAAAGGTGATATAATGAAAATCGGAATTGTTGGGGCCGGGTTAGGCGGTTTGTTATCTGGTGCACTGTTATCAAAATATCACGATGTTACCATCTATGAAAAACTACCGTTTCCAGGTGGGAGATTTACAAACATATGTTATAAAGATTATCAGCTTACAACAGGAGCTCTGCACATGATACCCCATGGAAACGATGGCTATTTAGCCCAATTACTTAGAAAAGCCGGCTGCAATGTTAAAATTATTAATTCAAATCCGGATGGAATGTTTAGGGTAAACGGAAGAAATTATTTATTCAACGAGCTCTTTAATACCGTTGGAATGAAGGATAAATTAAAAGGCTTAAAAATGGTGGCTAATTTAAAATTGGGTAGAATTGATAAACAAATGTCCTTCGGGGAGTTTTTAGAGGATATAGATTTAGCCATTAAAGTTGGAAACTCATTTACTGGTTGGGCCCTGAGTTTAAATGCATACGATACTCCAATGGATGAAATTTTAGAAATTGCAAAAAATTACTATAAGTTTGGAGGTCCTGGAATACCAATAGGCGGTTGTAAAGGGGTTATTGACAGTCTTATAGAAGTGATCAATAAAAATGGCGGAAAGATAGTAACAAACTATACCGTTGATAGGATAGAATTGGATGACGATAAAGGATACATAAACTCAGAAAACGAGTTTGACGTTGTAATCAGCAACTTATCTCCAAAACTAACTCAGGAAATTAGCAACATTAATTTTATGAAAAAAGAACCAAAACCGTCAAAAGGTATTAAGGTAAGCATTGGAAGTAAAAAAGGAATTATAGAGCACAATGGAGTTTTATTTACTGTAGATAGTGAACGAGTAAATGGTTTAAACCAGCCTTCAAACGTGGATAGAAGTTTAGCAAAAGAAGGATATCATTTAGTTATGGTACATGCCACCCAGCTAAGAAACAACACTAAAAAAGAAATTGATATTGTGCTGGATGATATTGAGGACCTATTTAATGAAATTGATTATGAAATTTTACATATTCAAAGCTATATGGACAACTGGCCTGTCAATCATGCATCAAATGGAACTGACTTGGACCCTATTGTAAACGATAGATTATATCTAGTTGGTGATGGTGTCAAAGGAAAAGGCGGTATTGAGGTTGAAGGCGTGGCCCTAAGCGTTATGAAGGTTATGAACCAATTTAATATTAATATTTAAAATTTCTCTACAATTTTCATAACTTTTTTGAATACTTCATTGTCGTCAGGCAGTTCAAATAATGGCTTTCCTACTAGATCATACTTTGATATTTCTTCGTTGTATGGTAGCTTTCCAACCAAATTGAGTCCCAACACTGTGGCGTTTTCTTCAACTATATTTTCATTTTCTTCATTAACCTTGTTTGCAACCACGTATATGTCTTTAAATTTTATGTCGAGTTCATCTGCAAGTTTTTTTATCCTCTTTGCAGTTCCCAGTCCTCTTTTAGACGCATCAGTGACCACTACCATTTTATCTACATTTTGAGTGGTTCTTCTACTGAGATGTTCCAATCCAGCCTCAGTATCTATAACCACATACTCGTAAGATTTTGCAAGACTATCAATTATCTGCCTTAACCAGTTATTTACACTACAGTAACAACCACTTCCCTCTGGTCTTCCCATAACCAATAAATCATAGTTTTCTGTTTCAACTATTATTTCATAGACTTTTCCTAGTAAATAATCTTGTTTTGAAATTCCAGGGGATAATTTATCCTCTTCCACAAGTTTTTTTAGCTCTTCTCTTATATCTCCTATTGTCTTTTCGACTTCAACACCTAATGTTTCAGGAAGATTTGAGTCAGGATCTGCATCAATAACCAATATACTATTTGTCTTTTTCGATAATGCCTTTATTAGCAGGGTTGAGAACATCGTTTTTCCAGTTCCGCCTTTTCCACTTATAGCTATGATCTTGGTCAAATTACCACCCACTAAAAATAATATCACATACATTTATAAAGAGATATGTATTTTAATGATAACAACAATGTTAGTAGCATACTGTATATTGATGTATAGGTTGGAACAGTCTCATAATTATTTGATATCATAGCTTTAATAGGGAGTATTATGTATAAAAACATGTCTGAAGATGAGTTAATTGAACTTTTTAGGAGATATTTGGTATCTGAAAACTGGAAACATAGAGCAGAAGCTGCAAAAATGATAAGTTATATCAAAAACGGACAAAAAATCCACGAAATAAGTGATGATATCCTAAAGTTATCTGAAGATAACAACTTAGCAGTTAAATTGAATTTACTAACTTCATTAAAAACTATTATTACAAAATATCCTGTGGTAACAATAGATCTACTGATCTTAATTTATTTAGAGTGCCATTCAACCAATAGATCAATATCAGAATTTGCAAAGCGTATAATTGACTCATTAAATCCTGAAATAATAAACAGATGTGTAATAGATCTTACAAACAAACTATATTCAAGAGATCCCTTTGAGAGAGCTCATGGACTTATAGGATTGGCTTCCATCTCATTATTTACCCCAGATTATTTAAAAAATTCGCTACCTGAAATAGTAATGATCTCCATGAAGGATGAGTATGAACTTTTAGAACTAATTGCCATTGAGATACTTGAAGAATTTAAAAATATAAATGCACAAGTATTAAGAAAATTGTACTTTTTAGTAAAAAGGCCTAGTGAAAGCAATATATCCGATATATTTAATACCAAAAATGCCGAGGAAATGTCTAAATCCGTAGTATTCCTGTACTTTAAAAAATCCATTAAAAAAGAAGAGATAATAGAACTTATAAAGAACATAGATCATGGGGATAAATTAATTAAAGTCATGTCCATACTAACCATTGGAAGGCACTGTGACATACTTAAGGAGATATACAGTGAAAGTCCCGAAATAGTTATAGAACTTATGGACAAGGTTATTAAAAATCTCGAAAGTGATGGTTGGTCATTAAGAGCTGCGTCAATATTCTTGTTCAAAAACTTTATTCTTGAGTTGGGACCATTAATACATATAGACCGTAAGTATGTTAAAAAGTTATTTGACTCAATTACAAAAAACCTTAATGACAACTACATTGCAAGAGCTTACGCCCTCAAGGTATTGTATAATATCTACATTTCAAATCAAGAATTCAAAAACGAAGTAAAAAATATTGTCAATAGAATAGACTTGGCAAAAATAATAAGGGAACATCATCTATGTTACTACAAAGGAATGCCCCTAATACTTGAACTGAAGAGATATGAATGCCTATCTCCAGTACATCATCCCTACTTAAGAAAAAATGTCATGGAGTACTTTCAGAATCTAGATATCTTTGAACACTCCAAGATTCTAAGAGCTGCAAACGCCCTTATAATGAGTAACGATTGGTTGAATAGATATAAAGGGGCAAAAGAGTTAGGAAACTCGTTATATTCGCTCCCTTCATACATAAAATCCAACTATGAATTAATAAAAAAATTAATTAAAGATAGTGTATATTTGGTAAGAAACGTCGGGGTTTGGATCTTAAGAATAATAGTTCACAGAGGATACAAACCCCCCAAAAACATTATTATAAATACAGCGCACTATTGTGACGACTGGTACTGGGAAATTAGACTTGAATACGGTTTATTATACTATGATTTACTTAAAAAATATCCTGAAATCTTAGAAGATAAGGAAATAAGGGAAAAATTATTATCCGTCATAGCTACTAAATATTTAACCGATAGAAAAAGCACCATAAGAAAAATTTGTAAAGAATTATTGGAGTATTTCCCAGAATCAAAGGATTTGCAGAGTTATTTCGATGAAGGCATTTTTGAAAGATTTGAGATTCTTGAAAATGCCATAAAAAATCCAATACTAAGAAAGGCAGCTTTTATAAGGTTAAAAAAACTACTGAGAAAAGCAATTAATAAGAACGATACAGAAAAGATAGAGAATATTTTAAACTTCTTAGAACGAAACATGTATTTGGAGGATGTGCCATATTTAAAATCGTTCTATATTCTTGAAGAATTAATAATATTGAAAGAAAAAAATAATGAATTGGCTAAAAAACTAGTTCAAAGTATCAAAGAGAAATATCCAAAATTGCCAAAAGTAAAAGAAAAAGTACTAAAAATAGCATTAAACGAACTTATTGTTGTAATGAGAATATATGGACTTAGGGAATTATTAAGCTATATAAAAGAAGGATTTATAGTAAGTGATGAAATAATCGATATTGTAAAAGAATTAGCAATATATACCACAGTTAATCAGAGAATATTAGATTTATCCTTAAAAATATTGGAAAAAGTAGATGATATTGAAAGCAGAGCCATTTTAAAAGAGAAAAAAGAGTTAGAAGAATATCTGAAAAATAGATCATCAGACATAAAAGAAACGGACGATATAAACGATCCCGATTGGAAAAACGTGTACTACTCCATTACTTACTTATCATCAAAAGATCTTTTAGACTTTAATATCAATCCTGAAACCCGAGCAACTGATTTGGCAAAATTTCTTGAATCTAAACAGCATATTATACTAAACATAGTTATGATGGACATAAAAAACGAAGGTTTGTATTCAACACACTTCTTAAATTGATATTATTCAATGAATACCACCTCATGTCAACTAAAGCCTTGAAATTATTGATGACGATCATGATAAAAAGAGAACATTGGCTCATTAAATCAATTATTGATGGCCCAGATGATATAGATTATTTACCGTTAATTAAGAAGTTATTTGACTATGGAAATATATACATACAAATGGAAACACTTGATGCATTACAATATCTTTTAAAAAATAGAGAATATAAAATGGATCTAGACCTTGCAGAAAAAATTTTAGGATTGATAAAAAAAGATGAAAGATGGATCATCCTTAGGAAAGTTATGGGATTACTTTACGAGTGTTCACATACATGTTCTGTGGAAGTTATTAATAAAGTGGCTGAAGGTATAATAACATATTTAAAAAATAGTACTTTAGACGATGACTCAAAACTATATCTAATAAGATACTTTAAAAAAGATGACATTATTCAAAAGGTAGATAAAATTATATTGGAAGAGCTCGTAGAACTTAAAAACCATGAAAATCCATATATAAAATATGAGATTAACAACATGCTGCAAAAAATAAAAGAATAAATTATAATACAGATATATATTATTTTTTTACTATCTCTTCTAAAAAATACTTATATACTTTATATCCATCTTCTGAAAGTTCAGGGTGGAAAGCTATTGCCATATATTTACCTTCTTTAACACCCACTATATTTTCATCATCTTTTGCTATAATTTTAACATCATCACTTAATATTTCATCTACAAGAGGAGCTCTTATAAATACTGCATGGACCTTTTCCCCACAATCATTTAACTCAATTTCTTTTTCAAAACTTTCCCTTTGGCTTCCATATGCGTTCCTTTTTATAGTGATATTCATCAATTTTAACAAAGGCTGTTCCCTACCTGTTCCTTTTGAAAGTAAAACCATTCCTGCACAAGTTCCAAGTATTGGAATGTTTGAATTTCTTAGAGCTCCGATAAATCCATACTTCTCCATTAGTTTTCCCATGGTGGTACTCTCTCCACCAGGTATTACGAGGGCATCTATATCCTTCAAATCCTCAACAGTTCTAACTCTTTTAGGAATACAGTCTATTTTTTTTATAGCATCTTCGTGTTCCTCAATATCTCCTTGAATACCCAAAACTCCAATTATCTTCATAATTTCACCAATATATAAAATAATTATGATCCATATTAATATTATATTTATAATATTATTACTTATGATTATGTAATATTAACCATATATCTAAATCTATAAATATATTTTCCCAAAATAAAAAGTGCAGGGGAAGGGATTTGAACCCTCGAACCCCTATGGGACCGGATCTTAAGTCCGGCGCCTTTGACCAGGCTTGGCGACCCCTGCTCAGGTGCTTGCATCTATAAGTATTCAAAACTAATATATAAACTTTTCGGTTGAAAAAGATTATCAAATAAATATATGGTGAATATTACCAAATGTAGATCATACAATTGGCTTCATTACTAACCAAAACATTTTTTTACTTTCACCTCCAATAAAATCTATAAAGTTGGTTTCTAGGTAAAACCCATCTCAGATTACCCCATATCTCAAAAAACTATATACTGGCAACGAATAATATTGTTATTTAACAATATTCAAAACCTACGTTTAAATTATGAATCATACGAAATAATTTGTAAAAAAATATCCATAGTTATTGAACATAGGGATATACTGATCAAATATATAATACTACGTGGAAATATGAAAAACAATTTTTTAATAATATTGGGGATATTTGCAGTTCTAACTTTAACTTATTCAATTGCTTTTTCGATAGCAGAACATGTCAGTTTTTTAGATAGCTTGTATTGGACCATAATAACTATGACTACTATAGGTTATGGAGACATTACTCCAAAAACCACATATGGTAGGTTCTTAGCAATGGCAATAGCCTTAACAGGAATAGGGGTGTATTCAACTTTGGCAAGTTTGATGATAAATCACATCTTTGATATGAATATAGCAAAGTTTCAGGGGATACTATCTATGAAAAAGAAAGACCATATTGTTATAATAGGTTGGAATGAAGCAAGCAAGGAGTGTTTAGCTGAATTAAGGGCCAATAATATAAAAGACGATGTAGTTATAGTTTCAGAATCTCCTATTTACAACCACGACTATGTTGTTGGTGAATTAGACGACAAAGAGATTCTAAAAAAGGCAGGCATTGATAAGGCCAAGTATGTAATAATTTCTACAAATGATGATTCTAAGAGTATTTTAATTACTTTAGTTACGAGACAGTTAAATCCAAAAGCTACAATAATAGTAAAATGCATAAAGGATGATAATTTTGATCTGTTAAGACATTCTGGAGCTGATTTTGTTATTTTATCTGAAGGATTTGCCGGTAGGTTGTTGGCAAGCTCCATATTTGAGAGCTCAGTAGTTATGTTTTTTGAAGATACTAGTACATGCAAATATGGTAGTGACATTTTTGAAATTAAGTGGGAAAATGAAGATATGAAGTTTATTGATCTCTTTGTAAAACTAAAAAATGAGAAAAATTTAACCATTATTGGAATTTTAAGGGACGGGAAACTAACCACTAATCCGGACAGTAATTTTGTAGTAAAAAAAGGAGATGTGTTAGTAGTTATTGGTGTTCAAAAATAAATAATTATTGAGGGTATAATACCTAAAAAATTAAATAAAACGTTATAGATAAGATATATTTAGATAATTTGATATAAACTGTTAGGTGATATTTTGGCAACTACCGGATGGATTATTCTTGGAGGGGTGTTTTTAGCAGGTTTAATTTTAGGTTATATATTATTTGGAAGAAAAAAAGAAGTTGTTTATGTTAATCAAGGTGTGGCTCACCCTGTGGCAGGCCACAGATCTGTTGCAAGTCGTGGGACTGTTTATACAAATCATACCGGGGGGAGAGCATCTGGTTCAGGAGGAAGTGGATCTAATTTGTTAGGTACTGCTGCAGCGGTTACTGCTGGAGTTGCTGCAGGTAGCTTAATAGCTGATGCTGTTGAAGATATGGTTGATGGAGACATGCTTGAAAATGCTGGTGAAGTAATTGATGCTGTAGACAGTGTTGATGACATTTTTGAATAAAAATCAGCTATTTATATCCTTATTTTTATTTAATTTAATTTTTCAATAGAATTTCCATATAATATATTTTCTTTTTAACACCCTCTGTAAAGCTGAAGTTTATTAAAAATCCCATTCAAGAATTTCATCGAACACATAGTCAAAATCTTTATTGATAAACATTTCGAGCTCTTTTGGAGTTATCAATGGTTTATCGTAAAGAGAATAATCATCCATAACTATTCTTGGACAGGCACATACCACATAGGCATCCACTTTGTATATTAGATACTGGGGAGATATGTTGTTCAGAACAATAGGAATATAATTTATATCATTTTCCCTTAGGAGCTCTACAACCTTTTCAAATATCCTTATTCTACATTGACCTTTTTTAGTGGAGAGTATAACTCCAACTTTTTTTGGAGGATCGATTAAAAGTTTTGAAACTTTCCCAATTCTTTTTTTAATAAGTTTTTTTATCTCTTCGTCTGTTATTTGGGAAACCGCCCCAGTTAATGGATTGTATATTTTAACAGACTTTTTAAGTTTGTATGCTATCATCAGAGGATGAAACCTTCCAGTACCTACAAATAAGACATTATCCACATTTGCATTTTCAATATTTGCCCTACATCCTAAAATAACGACCGGATTAAACTTCTCCAAGGCTTTCTTAAATTGAATTGTAGTTGCCACAATAACTTCTCCATCCATGTCCTTTAATATTTCTTCAACATTTTTTACAATGTTTTCATCCTCTTTACTATAGTAAGCATGGACAAAAACCGTTGGAATCGATGGATTAACATATGGTAGAGGTTCATGCCCATAGTGAACAACCAAATCAGCTCCCAACATTTTTATCTCTTCATCGCATAAATCACATGCCCCAAAGCATGTTTCTCCCCATATGACAAGTTCTGCAGATACCTGCTTCTTTATTTTTTCGATTTCTTGTTCTACGGCTCTTTTTAAGCCTTCTGGTGCTTGAAATAAAACCAATCTCGCATTTCTGTTTTTTATCTCATCTATAACTCTTTCAGTTTCTAAATCCCACATATTACCACGTTACAATTATCTATTTAAATAACCATAATTATAGTGTTTTCACAAAACAACTAATTAACATCTATAACTTTAAATTATGGATATTCAGTTTTTTACATATTTAACTACGGATAAGTGTATCTTATTATGAAAACACTATATATACAAACATGCAAATAAAATATGTTGATTAATTGTTAAATATTAAAAATACATTAAAAATCTAAAAAGTAAAATATTTTATTAAATTGGCATTTATTTATGTTACATATTGTCAAATGATTATATTTTCTCCGAGCGAGCAGAAGGGATTGAAAATATTTTCAGTTTTCGAGATATTAATTTGGATGTGATATTATGACTCAAATGAGTGATGCTAAAAACGGAATAGTTACAAGAGAGATGGAATTTGTAGCAAACGAAGAAAGAATGGACATAGAAAAACTAAAAAAACTAATAGCTAAAGGTCATGTTGTTATTCCAAAAAACGTAAACAGAAACACAAAACCTGTTGGAATTGGTGATGGTTTAAGAACAAAGGTTAACGTAAACATAGGAACATCCCCAGATTATGTTGATATAGATATGGAACTTAAAAAAGTAGAAATTGCTGAAAAATATGGTGCAGATGCCATAATGGATTTGAGTACTGGAGGAGACTTAATAGAAATAAGAAAAAAAATTATGAAAAACACAAATCTGCCAATAGGTACTGTTCCAATATATGAAGTTGGAGTTGAAATGGGAAAGAAAGGTGGCAAAGTAGTAGATATGGATGAAGACCTAATATTCAAAGTTATTGAAAGGCAGGCGAAAGAAGGAGTAGACTTCATGACCCTTCACTGCGGAATTACAAAACAAAGCGTTGAGTCACTAACTAAAGACAAAAGAATAATGGGAGTAGTAAGTAGGGGAGGGGCATTCTTAACTGCCTACATACTTCACAATCAAAAGGAAAACCCGCTCTATGAAAACTTTGACTACCTCCTTGAAATACTGTATGAACACGATGTTACATTGAGTTTAGGGGATGGAATGAGACCAGGTTGTTTACCCGACAACACAGATAGGCCACAAATTCATGAGCTTATAGTATTAGGTGAATTGGTAGATAGATGTAGGGAAGCTGGAGTTCAGGTAATGGTCGAAGGTCCAGGACACGTCCCATTAAACAACATAGAGGCAAACATGAAAATACAAAAGACACTTTGTAAAAATGCACCATTCTATGTTTTAGGTCCAATTGTATCAGATTTAGCTCCAGGATACGACCATATAACATCTGCAATTGGTGGGGCAATTGCTGCATACAGTGGAGCCAACTTCCTATGTTATGTTACCCCGTCAGAACACGTTAGAATAATGAAAGAAGAAGATGTTAAAGAAGGTCTTGTTGCATCAAAAATAGCTGCACAAGCTGCAGATGTTGCTAGAGGAAACTCATTAGCGTGGGAAAAAGAAGTAGAAATGGCATATGCCAGAAAAAACCATGACTGGGAAAAACAGTTTGAATTAGCCATTGATAAAGAAAAACCTAAAAAAATGAGAGAAGAAATCCCTTCATCAGATGAAAAAGCATGTAGTATTTGCGGAAAGTACTGTGCTTTACTTATGGTAGAAGAGCTCGGAAAGAGATAAAATTATTATTTTTCTACTTCTTTTAATATATCATTAAATGGAATTGCACCTTCTCTTATTAGTTCTAATTTTCCATCCTTTCCTATTTTTACAATGGTAGATTGTTTTTTGTACTTACAGGATCCAGTATCGATGATTAAATCTACTTTTTCCATTAACTCTTTGCTAATACCATCCACAGATGTTGGAGCTCCTTCCCCACTTAAATTTGCACTTGTCGAAGTTAATGGAACTACTGCGAGCTCCCTTACAACTGCATTATCAGGAATTCTTATTCCAATGTAATCTTTAGCCACCACATCAGGTATGCCATTTACACCATTTTTCTTTTTTAAAATCAAAGTAATTGGACCCGGTAAAAACTTATCAATGATTTTTTGGGCTTTTTTATCTACATAGACATATTTTTCAATATCGCTTTTATCCTTAAGACTTACAGAAATTGGTTTATTTGTGTCTCTCTTTTTTATATCGTATATCTTCATTACAGCTTTTGAATCCAGTGCATTCGCACATAAACCATAGAGGGTATCGGTTCCACAGATTACAACTTTTCCATCCAATATCATTTTTTGAGCTTTTTTAATTTCTTCGATATGTTCTTCGAGCTCATTTTCGATTATCCTAATTGTTTTAGCCATAATCTCACAATTTTGTTTTCATACAATTCAACGAATTATTAAATCACTGCACACTTAAGGGCATCCTTACACGCGCAGGTTCTTTCCCCAAAATCATAATTCACAAATTCTTCAACAACCTTCAAAATCTTTTCTTCCATTTCCTTTATAGTTTCAAAAACTTCATCTACAGTTAATTTATTAGGCGATATTCCGGTACAGTGGTTTGAAATATTACATACTGAGGCATAACACATTTCAAGTTCTCTCGCCAGAACTACTTCAGGATATCCCGTCATTCCAACAATATGTCCCCAATTTCCATAAATTTCTATCTCTTTTTTTGTCTCGAATCTTGGCCCTTCGGTACAAACATAAACTCCTTCATGATACTCATATTTCCTGCGTTCAAATATATCCTTTAAAACTTTTGTTAATTCAGGGCAGTAGGGCTCTGAAACATCGATATGCACAACCTTCCCATCATCACCATCGTAAAATGTACACTCTCTCATCTTTGTAAACTCTAAAAAATCGTTAGGAATAAAAAAAGTTCCGGGTTTTATTTCTTTTCTTAATGAACCTACTGAATTTATAGCTAAGATTCTATCAACACCCAACTTTTTCAAGGTATAGATGTTTGCCCTATAGTTTATTTTATGGGGCGGGGTGTTATGCTTTAATCCATGCCTAAACAGTAAAACAACATCGTTATCTTTATCTATTAAAACCTTTGATTTTCCGTATTTAGTATGCACTATTTTCTCTTCCCCTTTTTTTAGGATAGAAGATACACCGGTTCCTCCAATAATCCCTATCAATCATATCACCCAATTTTAGGTAGTATTGTTAATATATAGTCGTTCTGCGATATGTTTCATAACCCATTTCTTCAAATGAATTTAAGGTATGATAACAAACATCTAATTTAAATTTGAGTTATGTTAAATGAAATCTAATTGCAGAATGACTATAGTTGTTCTGCAATATATTTTCCACTCACACTTCATGAACTACATTGAATAAAAATCTAAGTTTGGGAGCTCCGAAGTGACACTCAATTTCCAATAACATTACAATATGTGCTTAAACATATGAACCATATATTGGTATCGGTAAAACTATATATAGTGGTGTGCAATTTTAAATGAACTATTAATACATTATAAATTAAATAACTTCAGTAAATAAGCTTAATTTAATTTAACAAGGTATATTCATGTTTAAATAAATTATCTGCATTCATTAGATGTAAGTAATGCACACCACTATAAATCTTCATAGTATATGGTGGTATATTGAAATTTTTAGGTAGATTAGTTCCAGGAAGAGGTGAAGGCAGTTACTATATGAGTCTGCCCCCGTATAAACAAAAATTTAAAGAAATTTTAGGTTTTGAGCCTTATGAAGGAACATTAAATATTAAATTAAATGAAACTATAAATTTAGACAAGTTAAATCCTTTGGAAGTTGGCGATTTTTACTACAACAACAAAAAATTTTATGGCCTTAAAGTAATACCAGTAACTATAATTAATAAAGAAGGTCATACTATAGATGGGGCCATAGTGGCACCTAAAAAAACTTGCCATTCATCAAACATACTTGAAATTATAGCCCCTATTAAATTAAGGAAATTCTTGTCTTTAAGCAATGGCGATATTGTTAAAATTGTAACAAAATAATAAATTCTTTATTAAAGTAGATAATGAGGGAAATAAATGAACAATGTTGAGAAAGCAATGGAAGCTCTTAGAAACGGAAAAATGGTATTAATATTCGATGACGACGACAGGGAAGGGGAAACCGATATGGTTGTAGCTTCACAACATATAACCCCATCACATATAAGGACTATGAGAAAAGATGGCGGCGGTTTAATATGTACTGCAATCCATCCAAAATTCTGTGAGGAAATTGGAATTCCATTTATGGTGGATGTTTTAGATGTTGCTTCTCAAAAATTCCCGGTACTAAAAGAATTATACCCTAATGACATTCCTTACGACGAAAAATCATCATTCTCAATAACGATCAACCATAGAAAAACATTCACTGGAATTACCGACAACGACAGAGCTCTGACAATTAAGAAATTTACAGAAATGTGTGAAGAAGGAAGGTATAATGATTTTGGTAATGAATTTAGAAGTCCTGGACATGTTGTACTCTTAAGAGCTGCTGAAGGTCTTGTAAATAGGAGAAAAGGCCACACCGAAATGACGGTTGCTCTTGCAGAGATGGCAGGATTGGTTCCAATCACCACAATCTGTGAGATGATGGGCGATGATGGAAATGCAATGAATAAAAATGAAACCAAAAAGTATGCTGAAAAACATAATCTAATACACTTAAATGGTGAAGAGTTAATTAACTATTATTTGGAAAAGCATTTGAAAGAGGAATAATTTAAAAAATAAATCCAAGCTTATGCCATGGTGAAATTATGACTGTAAAAGTCGGTATAGCAGATACCACATTTGCAAGGGTGGATATGGGATCTGCAGCAATTAAAAAGTTAAATGAAATGACTTCAAAAATAAAGATAATAAGATACACAGTTCCTGGAATGAAGGATCTACCTGTTGCATGTAAAAAGTTAATCGAAGAACATGGCTGTGAAATAACCATGGCCCTAGGGATGCCTGGAGGAAAGGAAAAGGATAAAGTTTGTGCCCATGAAGCGTCCCAAGGATTGATGATGGCTCAATTGATGACAAATAAACACATAATAGAAGTCTTTGTTCATGAAGATGAAGCCAAGGATGAAAAAGAGCTCGAATGGCTTGCAAAAAGAAGGGCAGAAGAACATGCTGAAAATGTTTATTATATGTTATTTAAACCCGAGTATCTTCAAAAAAATGCAGGTAAAGGATTAAGACAAGGATTTGAAGATGCTGGACCAGCAAGGTTGTAAGTTTTTTATTCTTAATTTTATTTTTTATGTTCATAGCCCATCCAGTTAATTTATTTAGTAATTTTTAAATATCCTGTTTTACAAAATATATTATATAAAGGGGAGGGCCGAAGTATGGAGAATTGGAGATTAAACTACAATACAAAATGTTATAACTGTGGGGTAATTGCAGATCAAATAATCGAAATATATTCAAACCAAGCTTTTGTAAAGTGTTCAAATTGTGAGGCCACTAGATACTATATTATAAAAAAAGCAGATATTGAAGATAGTGACATAATTGAAACCGAAAAAAAGAAAAAAAGAAGATATGACAACTGGATTTTAGAAAAAAAGGTTGAATGTTATAACTGTAATGCTCTTGAATTACAGGACATTTTAATAACCGAATCTGGACTTTATGTAAGATGTAGAAACTGCGGTTTTACAAGATACTACCGTTATCATATGATGGATATTCCAAAGAAATAAGGGTGAAATAATATCACTACTAATTAATATGGTTGTGTATAAATATGCACAAAACCAAAAACTTTATATAGAACTTCTAAGGTATAATAATGTTATATTATAATGTATTGGAATATTATTATAATATAATAATCAAATTCATAATTATTCATAATCAATTGGGGTGAAATACTATGACTGAATTAATAGTTGCTGAAGCATATCAAGGGGATGTAGGTAAAGGAATTGTGAGAATCGACCCACTAACAATGGAAAAAATGGGTCTAAAGGCTGGAGATGTCGTTGAGATTGAAGGTAGGGATAAAACCTACGCTACAGTATGGAGAGGATACTTGGAAGACCAAGGGAAAGGAATTATCAGAATGGATGGTATCCTAAGGCAAAACGCAAAATCAGGTATTGGAGACAAAGTTAAAGTTAGTAAAGTAGACGTGAAAGAAGCTAAAAAAATAGTACTAGCACCTATGCAGGCAGTAAGATTCAGTGGAGGATTTGAAGAATACGTAAGGAGTAGATTAGTTGGGCAAGTTGTTAGTAAGGGATCAAGAGTTGTTATAGGCGTTCTTGGAACTGCATTCCCATTCATTGTAGTGGGAACTACACCACAAGGTCCTGTCAAAATATCAGACTATACAACCATTGAATTAAAAGAAGAACCAGTAACAGAAATAAAAGAAAGTAGAGTTCCAAATGTAACTTATGAAGATATCGGTGGTTTAAAGGAGGAAGTTAAGAAAATTAGGGAAATGGTAGAGCTCCCAATGAGATACCCTGAGTTATTCGACAAGTTGGGTATCGAACCACCAAAAGGTGTTTTACTAGCAGGTCCACCAGGAACTGGTAAAACATTACTTGCAAAGGCTGTTGCAAACGAAGCTGGAGCAAACTACTACACAATAAACGGTCCTGAAATAATGAGTAAATACGTCGGTGAAACTGAAGAAAACCTAAGAAAGATATTCGAAGAAGCTGAAGAAAATGCACCTTCAGTAATATTCATCGATGAAATTGACGCAATTGCTCCTAAGAGAGATGAAGCCAGTGGAGAAGTAGAAAGAAGAATGGTAGCTCAGCTACTAACTTTAATGGACGGTATCGAAAGTAGAGGGCAAGTTGTTGTCTTGGCTGCCACAAACAGACCTGATTCAATAGATCCTGCATTGAGAAGACCGGGAAGATTTGACAGAGAAATAGTAATTGGAGTTCCAGATAGAAGCGGTAGAAAAGAAATACTGCAGATACACACAAGAAACATGCCTCTTGCAGATGATGTCGACTTAGAATATCTTGCAGATGTTACACATGGATTCGTTGGTGCAGATTTAGCAGTACTATGTAAAGAAGCTGCAATGAAAACCTTAAGAAGATTATTGCCCGACATAGACCTTGAAAAAGAAGAAATTCCAAAAGAAATATTGGACAAAATAGAAGTTACAATGAGTGACTTTAAAGAGGCATTGAAGGAAGTTGAACCATCTGCACTAAGAGAAGTACTCGTAGAAGTGCCAAATGTAAAATGGGATGATATCGGTGGATTAGAAGACGTAAAGCAAGAATTAAAAGAAGCTGTAGAATGGCCTTTAAAACATAAGGAAGTATTTGACAGACTTGGAATAAGACCTCCTAAAGGTGTTCTCCTATTCGGTCCACCAGGAACTGGTAAAACATTACTTGCAAAGGCTGTTGCAAATGAATGTGATGCAAATTTCATAAGCGTTAAAGGACCTGAAATATTCAGTAAGTGGGTTGGAGAAAGTGAAAAAGCCATAAGGGAGACATTTAGAAAAGCTAGACAGGCTGCTCCAACTGTAATATTCTTCGATGAAATAGATAGTATAGCTCCAAAAAGAGGTATGGATTTCGGAAGTAGTGGAGTAACAGAAAAAGTTGTAAACCAGCTCTTAACTGAACTGGATGGTTTAGAGGAACCAAAAGATGTTATGGTGATTGCTGCCACAAACAGACCTGATATACTAGACCCTGCACTCTTAAGACCTGGAAGATTGGATAGAATAGTTCTAGTTCCAGTTCCTGACAAAGATGCAAGGTTAGATATATTCAAGGTACACACCAAGAACATGCCTCTTGCAGATGATGTCGATTTAAACAAACTTGTTGAAATGACTGAAAACTACACTGGAGCAGATATCGAGGCAATTTGTAGAGAAGCTGCCATGATCGCACTTAGGGAAAACATTAATGTAGAAAAAGTTGATATGAGACACTTTGAAGAAGCTATTAAAAGAATATCTCCATCTGTAAGGGAAAAAGACATGGAAGTATATAGAGAGTTGGCCAAAGAATACGGAAGAAATGCATCTGTAAAACCATCTATAACGAAAGAAGAAACTCCAGAAATATACAGATAAGATAAATAAACATATTTCTTATCCTATTTTTTCTATCTCAATTAATTTCATTTATTATTAAATAAAATTAAAATTAAAAATACCCACATCTTTTTTTATATCATATAAAAGATTTATATATTGTTTAAAATATATTTTATAACATGATTAAGACGAAAATAATACGGGACCCCATACATAAGGACATTTTCATACATGGTGATGAAATTAACATAATGGACAGTATAGAGGTCCAAAGATTGAGAAATATAAAACAGACTGGACTTACATGTCTTGTTTACCCTAGTGCAAACCATACAAGATTTGAACACTCCCTTGGAACAATGTATATTGCCGGAGAAATATCAGAAAATTTAGAAAATGTAAATACTAACTTAACCAGAATTGCAGGACTCTTACATGACATAGGTCATCCACCATTTTCACACACATTAGAAATCTCAGGATACAGCCACGAATATTTTACCCGTAAAAAGATAAAAAAAATGGAATTTGAAAACTATAGTCCAAAAGAAATTTTGGAAGTACTATCTCCCAAAGGTTTTGAAGGAATACTACTAAGTGGGGATGTTGATGCAGATAGAATGGATTATTTAGTTAGGGATAGCTATCATACCGGGGTGGCATACGGTTCATTTGACCTTGCAAGATTGATGAGATGTATCACAGTATTCGAAGACGTTGGTCCAAAATTGGGAGTAATAGAAAAAGGAATGACTGCAGTAGAATCGCTATTAATTGCAAGATATCAAATGTATCCTACGGTTTATATGCATCCTGCATCAAGAATTGCCGAAACTATGTTAAAAAATGCAGTAATTACTGCCATTGATGAAAACCTATTTAGCCTGAAAGATCTTTCTATAATGGATGATATTGATCTAATCAGTAAATTGAGGAGCTCCGAAGATAGCGAGGGGCATAATCTAATCAAGATGTTGGATAGAAGGGACTTATTTAAAAACATTGTGACCTATAGATATGGTGAATTAACTCCCGAGGAAAGATGGGCACTCATAAACCTAACTGAAGAGAATATAAAAGAATTTGAATATGAACTATCTGAGAAATTTGAAACTAAGATATTTTTGGATATTCCAGGATATCCTAAAATGGATGAAAATAGAATTACGGTAATAATGAACGGTAAAAAGTACAGATTGGACGAAATATCCCCGCTTGCAAAGAGTTTAAAATCTGCATATATTAAATCATGGGACGTTAGGATTTACGCAGCTCCTAAAAAAGCTAAAGAATTGGCTGGAGAATTGGACAATAAAAAAGAATCCATCTTGGAGTTTGTAAAAGAAAAACCAATAGATAGTGTTCTTTTAAATGTATTGAAAGAATACGACGTAATTAAAGGCAGGGGTAACCTTATTACAATCGCCAAAGATAACGGCATCACTGAATCAGAACTATTCTCTGAACTACAGAAGTTGGTATTTTGTGGGTTAGTAAATGAAAAAGTCGTAAAAGTTAGGGGGACTTTTAGATACGATTATAGTGTAGCTGTTAATTAGATTATCGAAGTTCTGTATATTATAAGGACGTTGTCGCCCAATTCAAGATTGAATATATCGTCCACATTGGATAGAACCTTAGAGTTTTCTAAAAAGGTTGGTTTAACATAATCTTTTAACCTCTTACCAACATCTCCAGCAAATAAGAATCTAATGTTTTTATTTTTATTTTTCCATTTTTTTATGACATTTGATAGCCTTTCAATATTTATCTCTTCGCAGGTACATCCAAAATCTCCACCAACAACAATGTAGCCACTATTAAAAGATCCTATGAAATCGTTTATTGCATAATCTATAGCTTTAAGGTCTAATCCTGGATTTATGTTTTTGATTATATAGTTGCTACCTTTTTTCTCAATATTCATTCTGTTTTTTAAATTAAATCTTTTTATTCTTTCCAATATGGTTTCATAATCTAAAAAATTCTTGGATATTTCAATGGCAAACATAGAATCTTCTACAAGGTGTTTACCAAATATATTTTTGTTAAATTGGACTAAAAGATTGTTATATTTGTATTTTAAAGGATATTTAGACAAAATTTCCACATCTTCCGAATTTATCAAATTAATATCATTTAAATCTTTTAAATCTATTGGGATATTAAAATCGTCTATTATGAATTTATTGACGTATTTCTTATCCGCATTTTTTAGAAAATCCATCTTTACCAGTGCGTTTCTTCTACCCCCTGCTATAGGGTAGTTTTCGGCTATATTCGTTATTGCACCGTATCCACAGGAAGTCAATCCAAGAGAAACTTCAAAAATAAAGTAATCAATATTGTCTATGTTATTTTCATTTTCCTCAAGAATATTCAATAGTATAACAGGAGTTATTGAACCTTTGTTGCTGTTATGTAAGAATACATTATAATCATCCTTTAAAATAAAATTTATCATTTCTGTTGTAGTGGTTTTACCTTTAACTCCGGTAACTTCAATAAATTTTTTATGGATTTTTCCGTATTTTTCTTTTATTATCTCTGAAACTGCATCATGGAACGGGACGAAGGGAAAATCTATTGGACAATGTATTGGTGCAATAATTTTATCGTAATTTTCGAATACGGGTTTTTCTTTTGATTTAATTAAATTTATTTTTTTAACAACATCTAAATAACCTTTTAAAACATCCTTCTCTAGTTTTCCATATATGTCCCAAACATCTACATCATAACCTAAATTTAGGAGCTCCTTTGCCAAATCCAGTGCACCATGATTCACATCTATAACTAAAATCATCTTATCACTAATTTTTTTAAAAATATTATTAAATATGAACTTATTTTGAATAACATTTAAATGAAATTCGAAAATTCGAATTATTATTTATTTACGGTTTATAGATAAAACACTTGGCTATTAAATAGCATCCCATCCAACCTTTAAAAAATGTTGGATCCAAAGTTAACGATAATCTTTACATCATCACACGTCGGTCGCGGTAATAAACTCAGAAGGAAGTTCATCTTATTAGCCTGTTTATAGATAAAACACTTGGCTATTAAATAGCATCCCATCCAACCTTTAAAAAATGTTGGATCCAAATTAGCTACAATTTATAGATAAAACTTTTAGATACTAGATAACACGCCATTAGTGAAGATATTATTGCAGAGCTCATAACCATCCACATTATGGTAATTTGAATTTTTGAAGCATATAATGGATCTATCCCACTCAAAAGCATACCTACCATTGCACCTGGAATAAATATAACTCCAACGGCTTTTGCTGTATTTAACTGTGGGGTGAGGGCCGACCTTATTGCTTTTTTTATAAACGGTTGTACTGCCTGTTTTTCCGTAGCACCCAGCGCCAAATATCCCCATAAAACATCCTTATTTGATTTTAAATCATTCAACAACCTATCCAAACTTAAAGAAATTACATTTGTTGAATTTCCCACTACCATGCCCATTAATGGTATAATATACCTGGGCTCAAGTGCTATGGTTTTTGAGAATAACAGAATAACTAGGGATATTGTAGCTGTTGTTAGTATTGATAAGAATGAACTAATAATTATTTCACGATTTAATTTATCCATATTTAAATTTCTTTTAACAATAAATGAAGCAACTACAATCATTGCAAGGACCATGGCCATAGCATAAATCATACCCAAACTAAAAATAAGGTTGATGACATACCCTAGAATTATAAGCTGGACTAATGCCAATATCTCAGCTATTAAAACTTCCTTCCCAAACCCCAGTTCTTCTTTATATATTACAATCAGTGCTAAAATTACGAAAGAAAATGAGAATATAAGAGTTTCCAACACAGTATCATCCTTTTATATCTTAATATACCCCAACTCTAGTTGAATTTAAGTCGCTAAATCATTAATCATTATCAAAAACTATCTCTTTTTATACCTTATAAGGCATTCTGCTATTTTTTTATCTGCATCAATTCCAAGTGTTCTAAATCCTTTTGTTCCCGGTGCAGTGTTGGTTTCTACTATATAATATTCCCCATCTTTTGGCAGTATATCTACCCCCATAATATATCCGTTCATAGATTCCGCACATTTTAAAGCAATTTCTTCAATTTCATCATCTATGTTTAGGTTTTCTATTGTTCCCCCACCATATAAATTTGTTATAAAATTATCACTCACCCTCCTATAACCACCTACAACCTCCCCATCAACAACCAAAATCCTCATATCCTTGTATCGTCCATTTTCTTTATCTCTAAAATCTATATACTCCTGAATAAGTTTTCCTTCCCATATGGCTTTTTTTGTTAGTTTTTTCAAATCATCGTCTGATTTTGCAATATGTACTGAAGTTCCACACTTTGAAAATGAATTCTTCAAAACCACAGGATATTCAATATTATTTTTTTCCATGAATCTTTTGGCATCATAATAATCCCTGATTAATCCAGTTTTTGGAGTTTTTATTTTGTTCTTATCCAGTATTTTAATTGTTTTAAACTTATCGGAAGAGTTGTATATTGTTTTAAGTGGATTTATAAAAAAATGTCCTTCAGCTTCAAGAGCATTTAACACCTGCCATGAAAAAAGTGTGAGCCTATCTAGATAGTCACCAATTCCACATCTTGAGTGGATAAGATCGGTTTTAATGGTGTATTCCCTCTCAACTAATAACTTATCATCTGAAAGTAAGAGTATGTCACACTTTTCCCCCGAGTCTTCTATTGCCCTCTTTAGCGAATAAATTGTAGATCCTCCTTCAGCACATACGATTGTTATCATGATCTCCCTTTAAAATTTTGTCATTATAAATTGTTATATCTTAAATATGTTGATATCTTTAAAAAAAGTTGATAGTAGAATATTCATAATTAAAGGAATGAATAAGCCATAGAAACAAATATAGTCATCCAAACAAGTAAGCTAATGGAATTTAGGTTTTTCTCGTTTATTATATACTCGATATACTTGGAAACTTTTGCCGTTAATTTGCTATTCTTCTTCAAATCCCTTATTAATTCAGGAAGAGCATTCCATACATGGTAACCATCCAAAGGTAATGCAGGCAATAAATTAAAGAAACCTAGTAGCATATTTAACATTGAGGTCCAGAAGAGCGTCTGAAGGACAAACGTAAGACTTTTAGATGGTTCTACAATAATTCCAATTTTACCTTCATTAGACGTAACCAACTCTAGAGTATTAACCTCATCGTTTCTCAAAATACTTATTTTCACTTTTTCATTAGGTTTTATGCCCTTTACAACATCATAGAAATCCTGCAACGAGTTTATTTGTTTTCCATTAATAGAATAAATTACATCCCCTTCAATTAGATTTCCATATGCTGGGGAATCATCTAGAATGGTGGCTATTGTTAAGGGTGTCGAAATCCCATAAAAGTACGGCGTTATTAAAAGTACCATCAAAAATATTATTATATTTGCCATAGGACCAGCTGAGGCTATTGCTCCCCTTGTTTTTTTACTTGCATTTTTAAAGTCGTCGCCTATTTCCACAAAGGCCCCCAATGGGATGCCCAGCAACAATAGAAGTCCTGTGCTTTTTATTTTTTGTTTAAACGAATATGCCACAATACCGTGAGCCAGTTCATGGAACGTTATACCAATTATAAGCGCTATAACCCCGGGAATCCATGGAATCAAACTACCAAAGAGGAAGATAACCGGCTTTGAAGATTCTTTTGGAATATTTCCGTTAAACAAATTTAAGGTAGAATCCATAAACGAATAAAATGTGAATATACTTATAAGAATACATATTGGAATACATGCGATAGCAAGTTTTTGCCATATTGGATATTTTCCTACTTTTTTTATTATTTTCATCCCAACTTGCGTCCTTAAAATTCCAAATATTCCAATATATGTCTGTAAATTTAAATTGACATTTAATTTATCTTTTTTTAAATTAATTAAATACAATATAGTCCATATTACAATAAATAGAAGTAATACGGTCGTTGAAGATACGGCCATGCGTTTCACCTAATATATTAAAGTACATATTGCCAGTACATTACGTAATATTAACTATTTATTTAGTATTGGTTATTTTAAATTAATGTAATAACGTATAGTGCTAATATTTCATCAATAACTATAAATTGGTTTTTATATTAAGTAAAATCCAGGGCTAAAAACTTCGCTGAATAAACATATATAAGATTCCTTCGGAGCTCCGAAGTTTTTAATTTAGAAGTAGCATATAGAAAGCTATATATATTATTGTATGAAAAACCATTGTAAAAATATTACACAACGGAGGCACATTATGGAAGCATTAGTTTTAGTTGGCCATGGTAGTAGGCTACCATACTCAAAAGAGACCGTTTATGCAATTGCAGAAAAAATAAAGGAAAAAGGGACCTATCCAATTGTAGAAGTAGGTATGATGGAGTTTAATGAGCCTACAATACCTCAAGCTGTAAAGAAAGTTATTGAAAAAGGTGCTAAAAAAGTTATTGTTGTTCCTGTTTTCTTAGCCCATGGAAACCATACTAAAAGAGACATTCCAAAAATTTTAGGGGTTTATGATGGAGAAGATGATGATGACCACGACCACCATCATCATGGTCACCATCATCACCACCATGACCATGAAAAACTGGAAGTTCCAGAAGATGTGGAAATAATATACAGGGAGCCCATGGGCGCAGATGATAGAATAGTAGAAGTAGTACTGGACAGAGCTCAGGGAAAAGAGTTAAACTGTTAAAATAAATAACAATAAAGAATCTAAAAATTTTATTTTTTTATAATTTTTACTAATGCATAAAGCCATTAAAAATAAAAGAAAAGTAAAAAAGCTTTTTTATAATTTAATTAATTACTCTTTGTTTCCATAGAGTACTTTTGAGATTTCTTTTAATGCATCCAATCCCTTAGCTTCAGTTCTCAACAGAGGAACATGAGCTATGACTTTTTCTCCAAATTTCTCTTTTATGGTCTCCAATCTTTTTTGCTGGAGTCCTCTTCTTGCCCTACAGAAGTCACATTCGACATCTTCAGGGATTACCTGGTTAACTATTACAGCATCTATTGGAATCTTGTATTTTTCTAGAGCTCTCATTGCCCTTTCGCTTTCTAAAATACTCATTTCTTCAGGGATAACAACTAATCTAAATGAGGTTCTTTCAGGGTCGGCTAAAATGTTTCTTGCCCTTGTTATTTTTTCCTTCATAGCTTCCATTTCTTCCAATGCCTTGTCGTAATCTATATCTTCCCCTTTACCACCAAATGGCATCATTTTTTTCATCATCTTCATGAAGCCGCTCATCTGTTTCTTCAACTTGATCATTTTTGTCATGTACTTATCCATAATTTCAGGAAGTCCTAAAAATCTTAAGGTGTGTCCTGTAGGAGCTGTATCAAATACAACTACATCAAACTCATTGCTATCCATGTACCTTAGGAATACATCAAATGCCGCACTTTCGTCAGTACCTGGGGATAATGAAGCCATTTCTAACTGTTCTTCTAACATTCCACCGAGCATAGGATTTTCATCCACCTGACTTTTCAATTTATCCTTATACTCTTCCATGGCTTTTTGAGGGTCAATTTCAACAACATAGAGGTTGTCCATACCATTAACTTTTGTAGGTTCGTGGCCGAATTCTTGTTCAAAGCTATCTCTCAAAGAGTGGGCAGGGTCTGTAGAAACAATAACTGTTTTTAAACCTTGTTCTGCACAGAAAATCCCAGTAACCGCACTCATTGTAGTTTTACCAACACCACCTTTTCCACCGAACATTATGTACTTTGTACCGTTTTCCTTTTCCAATTTCTGTTTTGTAAGTCCCTTCAATGAGTTCTTTATTTTTGATAACATAATATCACCATAATCAATATACGTGTTAAAATGTATTAAACTATGTACCCATATCCTTATTTTGATAGGTAGTTTAATATCATTAGTAGTACCTTCATATTTTTATATGTTTTTAATATCGATTTATAGTGTTTGACACAGCAAAACTTAAATCCATTATACTAAAATATACCTACTCAACAAAGTTGAGTAGGTATCAGGTTTTGAAGTCACCTGAGTGAAACGAAGGTGAGCTACAAAAATCACAAAGTGATTTTTGTTCAACCCAAATCTTTTTTAAAAGATTTGGTCATATACTTTGATTATCAATTAGAATTTTCACTTAACCTGCTTATGAGCTCCTCAACATCCACTAGCGTATTTACACATCCATCTTTTATAAGGGGCTGTCCTTGAGTTGGTACCCCTTTCCTTGAAAGATAGTTCATTGCATGAAATAAATCACTGTAGCAGGCTACACCGAAAACCCCGCCTGGCCTATGTTCTTTCAGCACCCTCTTTAGAAATGTGGAACCTGGGACAATAAAAACCTTGTAGTTATTTTTTTCTGCAACCTTTATTATATCCCCAATAGAACACCGACCGCAGTGAACACATTCGACACCATTTAAGCCCAATTTCCCAGGACATTTTAAATCCCTAAGACAGTGTGGGAGTACCAAAACTTTATTTCTGGCTTTTTTGAATTTATTTGAGTAATATCTGTTGTAAAAATCTATCCCTGCCTTATAAAAAGTATCTTCAGTCCCTACAAGAAGAAATACCCTTAGAAGTGCAGAATAGAAGTTATTTGCAATGTAAAGTAATATCTTGGGAAATAGAAGTTTATCCCTTTTAACAAGGAAATACCCCAAAGTAAGAGCTACTGTTGTTATTAGCAATAATATTAATAGGATGGCGGCAAAAATTATACCTAGATATTCAAATATTCCATAACCTGTAAATTCCATAAATCCCATAATTATCACGGTGATTAAATAATGAATGTGTCAATATCATTCGATTTTATTCAGAGAAGAACGTGTGAAAATTCAGAACCTTTCGACCTTAAAGACTTCTGCACCATAGTTATAGATGTTCTTAGAGCCTCTACAACAATATGCACATTATTGGAATTATGCGATAACATATATATAACTGACGGTGTAGAGGAAGCCAGTACATATAATAACGCCATTAAAATTGGAGAGAGAAATGGAAAAAAACTAGAAAATTTTGATTTCGGAAACTCCCCTATTGAAATAAGACGGAATAAGGATAAAATACTATCCCAAGTAAAAAATGGAAAGGATATCGTTCTAACGACAACAAACGGAACAAGAATTTTAAAGAGTATAACCTGTGATCACATATTATTGGGCTCAATAACAAACGCAAAGTATGTGGCAGAGAAGGCATACCAAATATCAAAGGAACATAATAAGGATATTTTATTGATACCCTGTCATAGGAAAGGAAAATTTGCAATTGAAGACTTTGTAGGTGCGGGATTAATAACGGATCATCTTCTAAAACTTATAAAAGAAGAAAATAGCCACCATAATGAAGAACTAACCAGTGCCAGGTGTTTAACAAAAATGGACTGGAAAAGTTTGATAATGAATTCAAATTCTGCAAATAACTTAAAAAACTTAGGATACTATGAAGATTTAATATTCTGTACCTCTGAAAATATCCAAAAAACTGTTGGAATGTATAAAGATGGTAAAATAGTTAGGATTTAATTAATCCTTGAATAAAATAAGAATCCATGAAAAATAAGATTTTCCAATATCAAATATAAACCACTTATAATTTAAGGTTTTTTCTTCTCCAATGTCTCATTTTTGGGTGTGATCTTACTTTACCTTTTGTTTTTCCAACTACAAATAATGGTACTCTTCTATTTTGTTTTAAAGCCTTAGCCAGTCTTAATTTTTTACCCAAAGGTTTGTTGCTTGCCATTATTTCACCTCAATAATACTCTTTCTAAGAGAGCTGTAGAACTTAAGGTTTATTTATAAGTCCTACCACTCTTGACTGAATATGCTTTGGGAAGTACTTCAGAGGGTCTTCACCTCTCTGCCTTATGACCTCCCTTATTTCAGTTTCATAGTCAGATTTTAAAATTTCTTCACTTTCTTTTTCTGATACTATAAAATAATTGTTAACAAGATTTCTTAAGGTTTTGTGACCAAAGCCCATAAGTGGAGTTATATACTCAATTTTATATTTCATCTCAAGGCTTTGAACCTCTGAATGAGTCAGTTTAGGGACCCTATCATCCCTTCTTGTCCCGTCCACAATAATCTTGTATTTGCTGGCGAGAATTTCAAGTACTGACTTATGAAGGTATTGAATCCCATTTGCAGGGTACCCATCACTTAAAATAATATCTACCGATTTTTCAAGTAACTCCCTATCTAAGAATTCAACTTCATGTGGATAACCAAGTATTTTTGCAGTTTCTTGGGCATGCCTGTAGGAATCCAACACTCCAAAGTTTACAGTTATAAGCTGAATTTCATAGCCCAACTTTTCCAGAATCATGGCGGATAAAGAGCTATCCTTTCCACCGCTGAATAAAACATAGGCTTTCATAGATAACCAACATTTTTTATTTTCTCATTATCTTGATTTCTTTTTTAGGTTTATTGGCCTCGTATATCTTATCTAACAGCATTTTTAATTGAGCATCTGAAACTGGAATAGGAAGTCTTCCCATCTGGGCGAGCTGAATAAGTTGCACTTCAACTTGTTCGGCAAATTCAGGTTTTGCGAGTTTTATCCTTGCCAATCTTGATCTGGCTTCTTCGGACAAAATTTGCCTAAGTATTTTTTGTTTTTGAAGTTCGTATTGCATTTGTTGTTGCTGTTGGATCTGTTGGAGATTTTGTTCTTCTTCATATCTCTTTTGTAGTTCCAACATTTTCTGTTTTTTTATTTCTTCTGGGTCCATATAACCCCCTCAACTGAAGATTAATACGTCTAAAAAGACACGTGTGAAAATTAGAAGATTATTTAATAATAATCATAATTAAATTATTCTATTCCGCAATTTCTTTTGCAGTATTATCAACTAATGATTGTCCTTTTCCAGTGATAATTCTTCCTTTTTCTGTTCTTGCAACTAATTCTTTGCTTTCCAAAGCCTGTAATGCAGTTCTAATAATGTTCCCACTACCTTTTACAAATCTCTCAGGAGCGTGTCCTCTGTTCTTTCTTCCACCGTATGCGGTTCTTAATCTTTCAACACCAACAGGACCATTGGTATATATTTTTCTTAGAACTGAAGCACATCTTATGTACCACCAGCCATCATCTTCTGGTCTTCTTTCCTTGTGAGCTCCTGTTTTAACAAATTTTGTCCAAGCTGGTTCTTCAATGCCCATTTCTTTTAACTTTTCTGCTAATTTTTCAATTAATTTTGTTGGAGGGACGTCATAAACAGTTACCATTTCAACACCTCTATTTACATTTCTGTTAATGAATTAGTTATCTATTTTTCCATTATATAGTGTATCCTAATAGTTAAGAAAAAAACACCATGGAATTAATGAAATCAAAAGATTTCAAAGAGAGAGCTCTTCACTTCATATCACAACGAAGTTGCGAACGTGTTCGGAAGTAGAGCTCCGACAATTAGAGAAATTTAAAACTAAATATGTGTGTAACTCAAAATATCCGTGACCGGGCAATCTTTATTATAATTCGGTAACCCCATATATATTATTTTCTATCATACGTTATCAATACATTATTTTCTTAAATTTCTATTGGATCTAAACATTTCAAATTCTTGAATGTATTTATTTTTCTTAATTTTTCTAGTAGAATAACTTTTCCAGCCTTCTTTTGGCCTAAATAATGTTATTACATTACCCACCAAACTTATTATTTCTGAGTTGGTTTCACGGGCAATTTTTTCTGCAATTTCTTTTTTATCTTCACTTTCCAGTGCACTTTTTCTTATTTTTATTTTTATAAGACTTTTATCCTTTAGTTGCCTTTTAACTTCAGCAATTACTTTATCGACTCCTTCTTTCCCAACCCATACTACAGGCCCTATATCGTGTGACTTGGCCCTAAGTATCTTCTTGGCTTTTGATGTTACTCTTTTATCTTTCGTAATTTCACTCATAATATCACTCATAATTGTTAATTGTCCTAAAATAGATAATATATAGCAGTGTGCGATTTCCTATTACCCGCTGTAACCGAAAAAGTTACAGAGCTCGATCGGACAACTTTGTCCAATAACTAAATAATATCTTAAATCCATATATTTTCTGAATACTTGATAAATTTCATAATTTCATATAATATAATATAATGTAATCATTGGAAATTTCATTTAATTATTGTATGTTTTATAATACACACCACCATACTCAGAACCATAAAATTGACAAAAATCAAAGTTTGTTCAATTTATAAAATATTTAAAATGCAATATATATAGATATGGTACGATTAGCTTATATGATATCTCATTTAAGTATAAAATAGTTTTGATAAATTAATATAATTTAAAAAACAATGATATTATTAACATTATCTTACTATATATTATGATCTGATTAGGATATGGAGCTGATGATTTATGGAAGTACTTGTAAATGATAAACCAAAGTCAGGGAAACTTCTTAAAGATGTCATAAGTGGGGAACCTTATGTTGAAGGGGCCAATATTGTAATTATCAAAGGGGTAAAAACAAAGGTAGAAGAAGAATCAAAAAAATATAGAATATTAACTACCAAAGGGCCCATGATTCTTGTAATAACGGAACATAACGAAACTGTAGAGTTCTGGAATAAAAACTACAAATCCTTTGAAAATAAAACTTTACGATGGAAAGGAGTATCGGATTTAGCATTTGGTGCGATAACAATAGACTTGAACGTAAGTGCCGACAAGAAAAAATTAAAAAAATGGGACGTTGTTTTAAGTATTTCTGGACTTGATAAAAATGAGGGACACCTTGTTTTTATTAGAAAAGACCTGGAAGAAGTATATGGTCTTGAAAATCCAAAAATAGGTATATTAATCGGTGGAAAAAGGGTTTTATCCAATTTAAAACCTGAAGATAAAATAATATCAATTGAGCCATTAAGGGAGTCTAAAGAGGAAATAGATTACGTTGTAACTAATGATTTAAACACTAAGCTACAGGACGGCTGGAAAATATATACCTACTCTGAAGCTGAATTTGATGGACCACCAAAAAGCGTTGAACACAGCCTTGCAATTATGGAAGATGGTTATTTCGAAGTTACAGAGCATACAAATACTTATGTCGCTGACTGTAGATTGCAGACTTTATTAATTGATGAAGAAAACTTTGAGGATAGGGATAGAGGAGTTATATCTGTTAGAAACACAGGAACTGGTGTAGGGAAGGTATATATTTACAAGGAAAATAGGGTTTCCACGTTATCCCATACGATAGTAGGTAAAATAACCAAAGGAATGGATTTAGTTGATTTTTCAGATAGTGGTATAATAACGGTATTGACTAAACCCGAGAGATTAAACGCTATTGGTAAAACCCAAAAAGAAGCTAAAGAACTGTTTAAAAAGCATAATATTAAACATAATTTAGACGGAATAGCTGATGAAGATGCGATTGTTGTAGATCAAAGCCCCGAATATACAATGGATATTATAAAAAGTGGAGAGGTAACCACAAAAGGAATATCTCCAGATGATATTCTTTACATTAAAATATTCGATGAAGACGCCCCTGTAACAGCATGGTACTTTAGAAAAACTACAGGATTAACCACAAAGAGAATAGGAAAACTAAAGGTATATCTAAGTCACAAGGATATGGCAATGTTTGAAAGAAATCTGGAATATGCAAAGGGATTGTTACCCGAAAACACCCCTCAAGATACATTGGACGGAGGTTACATAGCGGTAACAAACATGGTGAAGAAATATAAGGGATACATAGGAGTTAGACTAAGTAAAAGTGACAAATACGGTCCTACTGGTGAATCCTTTGAAGGAACCAATGTTGTTGCTAAAATAGTAAAAAATTCAGATGTTCTCAAAAAGATCAAAAGTGGGGATACCCTATACATACTGGAAGTTAAGGATTAATCTCAAATCATATTAAATTATGGTAATAAATTATGATAATTGTACTTATTTAGATCACGTGTGGTCGCAGTCGTCAACGAAATTACACCATATTTATCCATCCTAGTTTCAGATGATATTTATTAAATCGTTAACGACTAATAGTTGATACCAACTAATAAATCCAATATATATTGTTAAATCATCAATAGAGGTATTATTATGGATTGGAAAGCAGTATCACCTTATAACCCAAAATTAAAATTAAAAGACATTTATCTGTATGATACAACATTAAGAGATGGAGAACAAACACCAGGTGTGTGTTTTTCCAAAGAAGAAAAACTAGAAATTGCTAGGAAATTAGATGAATTGGGAATTAAACAAATTGAAGCAGGATTTCCAGTAGTATCCGAAAAAGAGGGAGATGCAGTAAGATCAATCGCCAATGAAGGTTTAAACGCTGATATACTTGCCCTATGTAGGGTTCTAAAAGATGATATTGATAAAGCATTAAAATGTGACGTAGATGGTATAATAACATTTATAGCTACATCACCACTCCATTTGAAGTATAAATTTAATAAAACTCTTGATGAAGTAGAAGAAATGGGAATGAAAGCAATAGAGTATGCAAAAGACCATGGATTATTTGTTGCCTTCTCAGCTGAAGATGCTACAAGAACTCCAATCGAAGATATTATAAGAATTCATAAAAATGCAGAGGAACACGGTGCAGATAGGGTCCATATTGCGGATACAGTAGGTTGTGCCACACCACAGTCTATGGAATTCATATGTTCGGAATTAAGTAAAAATCTAAAAAAAGCACACATAGGTGTTCATTGCCACAATGATTTTGGATTTGCAGTTATAAACTCAATTTATGGTTTAATTGGGGGGGCTAAAGCTGTTTCAACCACAGTAAATGGAATAGGTGAAAGGGCAGGAAACACGTCTTTGGAAGAAATAGTAATGGCTTTAAAAGTACTCTATGATGTTGATATGGGCCTAAATATAGAAGTGCTCACTGAGCTCTCTAAACTGGTGGAAAAATATTCAAAAATAAAGGTTCCTGAAAACAAACCGATAGTTGGAGAAATGGTATTCTATCATGAAAGTGGAATACATGTAGATGCAGTTCTTGAAAATCCGCTAACTTATGAACCATTCCTACCTGAAAAAATTGGTCAGAAGAGGGAAATAATACTTGGAAAACATTCTGGATGTAAAGCTGTAGCTCATAGATTAAATGAATTAGGGATGGATGCTACAAGAGAGGACATGTGGGAAATTGTAAAGAAAATAAAAGCCACCAGGGAAAAAGGAATAGAAATAAATGATGAAATATTTAAAAAGATAGTACATGAAGTAATTGGAAAAGAATAAGTTTAAATTTATTATACTTTAAAAATTTTTAAAAATAAAAATAGATAAAAAAATAGAGCATAACAAAAAGATTGTTTGGTTTATCCTCTAGCTTCTTTTGCTTTAGGTCTTAACTTTGAGTATCCACATTTTCTACATTTTTTAGCTTTCCATGAGTTTCTTGCGTTGCATCTCATGCAGATTTTTTTCATAAAAATTCTTTTTATTGCTTCTTCAAAAGCCATTTAAATCACCTATTGTTTCCTTTCAAAATCTCATTAAGCTTTTTTAAAGGCTTAGATGCCAAAGTTAGCGGACCTTTGTATCCAACCCGTTAGAAAAGGAGGTTGGATCGAAAGGCTTAGTCATCCTTTTTCATCACGGCAAAGCCGTGAGTAATAAATCCTGAAGGGATTTATCTTAAAGTTTTCCTAAAACTTTGTTCTGAATTTTGATTATTTCATCTGATGTTTTACCACGATACTTTTCAAGTAATTCACTATTAACATCTATAAAAGCATTTGCCCATTTGAAACCATTTAATAAAGAGATGGCATCATTTTTATAGTTTGTGATATATAGTGTTGCTATAAATGCTTCTAAGGTAGATAATTTACAAGGTTTTCCATAATTAACAGGGTTTGCTGCTATTAAAAATGGTAAACTACGCTGATTTTTTGTCCCAGATTTTTTAAATATTTTTTCTGCCTGTTTCCATGAACAGTCCAGTGCAAGTATCCCATATTTTTCAATTATAGGACGATCTTCAACGGAAACTGTTTTTTCGGCAAAAGGATTGAGTAATATACTTCCTTTTGGTATTTTGTAGTGGTTGTTTATTATCTTTGCCTTTCCCAACCTGCCCATTTTTAATGCAGTACATCTCTTTGGATCACACTGGTTTGCATGGTAAATAAATAGCTTCATAGTTGAATATCACCACATATATACTTAACTTAACCTAGGGTCATCTAATGGTATGTTCGTTCCACAATATTTACAATCTACATTTACAATTTACAATTTGCATAAGTATTGGGATACATTCAAAGGAATTACTGATACCTCAACTAAACCAAAGGTTTTTGTCGAGCATTGGAATTTTTCAATCTAATCTATGCTTGAATTATCCGGGGAACGACTAGAACGACTATAGACAACTATATGTTATTTTTAGATAGGATTTGAATTGATTCTTATTAAAATTTTAAACATTATTATACAATAAAATAAATTTTTAAAAACTGTGGAGTTAAAGAATTTAATATAAATATAATTATTATTTTGTTGGATGAGTATATTATTAAATCTTTAGGATTTAAGCTTAATGGTGGTATTGTGGAAAAATCTAAAAATATTAAAAATATTAAAGCAGGATTTTTACTCAGTGGAGAACATGAAGAATTACCTTTCGCAGAGTTAAAAGCTTTATTGGATGTTTATGAAATCGATATAAATAATATAGATATTTTTGGGAATTATTACGTTTTAGAAGGTAAGTTTACCTCCGAGATTATTAAAAAAATTATTAAGCGAGGAGGATATTTAAACGAAGGACATTTAATACTTTTAGAGTATAAAATCAATGACAGCAATACAGAAAATGACGATAAATGGCTAAAAGATTTCTATAAAAAAGTCGAAGATCTAGAAATTCCCTTATCTCCAGAAGATAGCTTTGCAGTTCGTGTTTTAAAAATTGATAAAGAGAGTACAATAAACTCAATGGATGTTGAAAGAGAGCTCGGAAGGATAGTTAAGGATAAAACTGATTCTAAGGTAAAACTAAAAAACCCGTTAAAAGTTGTAAGGGTGGTTGTACTAAAAGATAGAATATACTTGGCATTAATTTTAGAAAAAAGAGATAAAGAATACTTTCAAAAAAACAGGCCTCACCTAAGAGCATATTTTCATCCTGGATGTATTTTACCAAAGCTTGCAAGGTGTTTAGTTAATTTATCTAGACTTAAAAAGGGAGATGTATTGTTAGATCCATTCTGTGGAACTGGAGGGTTTTTAATCGAAGGAGGTTTTATGGGACTTAAATTAATTGGAAGCGACATTGACGACGATATGGTAAACGGAACTCTCCTAAATCTCAAATCATACAATCTTACAGAGCATATAATCTCAATAAAAAAATGGAACGCAGGAGATATTAAGAGCTTTTTAAAGCAGTTGAATGTTAAATATGTCGATGGGATAGTTACAGATCCTCCCTATGGAATTTCAACCTCTGCAAAAGGGAATATTGAAGAAATTTTAAACAATCTAGGAGATGTTTTGAAAAAAGATGGGTACTTGGTTTTTGCATCGTCAAGAAAAATAAATTTAGACCTGGAATTAATGGAAATGTATGAGCTATATATACACAAGAGTTTAACAAGATATATTCATGTATATAAAAAGACAGATAATTAACCATAATATCGCAATACACGATAAATAATTACATGATAAAGGTGATATTTTGAAACAGATCGCTTTTTATGGAAAAGGAGGAATAGGAAAATCCACCACAGTGTGCAACATTGCCGCAGCTCTAGCAGATCAGGGTAAAAAAGTAATGGTCGTTGGATGTGATCCAAAGCATGATTGTACTTCAAATTTAAGGGGCGGACAGGAAATTCCAACAGTTTTAGATATCCTTAGGGAAAAAGGACTGGACAAACTAGGTTTAGAAACCATAATAGAAAAAGAAATGATAGAAATTAACGACATCATTTATGAAGGGTACAATGGAATCTACTGCGTTGAAGCAGGAGGGCCAAAACCAGGATATGGTTGTGCAGGACGAGGAGTAATTGTGGTAATAGATCTTTTAAAAAAGATGAATTTATATAAGGATTTAAAACTCGATATTGTACTCTACGATGTTTTAGGGGACGTTGTATGTGGTGGATTTGCCATGCCACTAAGAATGGGACTTGCAGAACAGATCTATGTTGTTACATCATCGGATTATATGGCAATATATGCTGCAAACAACATATGTCGCGGGATAAGTGAATTCGTTAAAAGAGGAGGAAGCAAATTAGGAGGATTAATATATAACGTAAGAGGGTCCATGGATGCATACGACATTGTAAATGAATTTGCAGATAAACTTGGTGCAAATAGCAGAAATAGAAGGAAAAACTGTTATAGAATACGATCCTAATGACGAAATAAGCCAAGTGTATAGGGAGCTCGCAAAAAAAATTTATGAAAATAATGAAGGGACAATTCCAAAACCTTTGGAAAACATTGAAATAATGACTATCGGTAAAAAGATAAAAGAAAGACTAAAAAAAGAGAGAATGAAAAACTAAATGTAGAATTAAAGAATAATTAAACTAATGCTATTATAATGCTATTAAATACTTTGTTTTTTGTTATTATATGTTAGATACAGTCGTTTGACAAAAGTAGGTTACGAACATATCTTAAATCAATAATATTCTAAATAGTAACTTAGAATTCCTAACGAGCCTGTTATTCTAAAAATGGAAATAAATCTTTTCAATTAACCGTCAGGCGACTTTATGTTATGGTGATACTATGAAGATTGTAGTGGTGGGAGGAGGTACTTCTGGCCTTTTATCAGCTCTTGCACTGGAAAAAGAAGGTCATGATGTTTTAGTACTTGAAAAAGATAAAGTAGGAGGCCTTTGTAGGAGTGAAAATATAGATGGTTACACTGTTGATATCGGTGTTCATGCAATAACTATGTTAAATGATGGACCGTTGACAAGATTGCTGAACAACTATGCAAGATATATTCCTAATTTCAGAGAATACGGAGATTATTATGTTAGAACGGATAAATTACACAAAATACCTGTATCTATGAATGAATGGATGACTACAAATCTAATCCCACACCGTGACAAAATTTTAATTACTACAAAAATCATGGACTTGATGACCACAGGTTTTACAAAAGATAGTTCTGTTTACGATATTGTGAGGGACCTGAATTTAAGCGATACATCTATAGATTTCTTCAATACAATATCATTCTTCCTAAGTGGGGAGGATATGGAAAAAACGCCATTATGGAGGCTTTTCACGGGGGCAGGATATATTCCAGAAGACGACATACTACCTTTCATCTACAAGGATATGAAGATAAACCCACTAAAATCAGCCATATTCAAAAAATTTGGTACTGAAAAAATTATGAGAATTTTAAACGATGGATTTTTAACATCCATAAAGAACAGTTCTAAGCGATACATAGCCAAATTTATAAATAGAAATAGATATTGGACCCAAGGCTATCCTGTTGGAGGTGTTCAGTCCATATGCAACTGTATAACCTATTCAATGAATACAACCAAAATAAAAAATGAAGAAGTTATAAAAATTGTAGAAGAAGGTAAAGGATACATTGTAGAAACAAAAGAAAACAGTTATTATGCAGATGTTGTTGTATATTCTGCCCCTTCAAGAACCCTTCCAGATATTGCAAAAATTGACGATATACAAAAACACCGCAATAAATTAAAGAATATAAAATTTACAGAGTCCTTAACCGTTTGGGTAGGTCATGAAAAAAACTGTTTTCCTTACTTAGGTTCTGAAGTCTGGATAGATCACCCCTGCTGGGCCACAACTACATCAAATTACGATAAAAGTTTAGCGCCAAAGGGAAAACACCTAATGGGTTTTTCATTTATAAATGTAAAAAAAGAAGATGCCTTGGGCATAATAGAAGACAAAATGAATATAGATTTGGATAAATCAGATATGATTCATATTCAAAAACACATACCTGAACAAGCTTCATGCTCTGTAGGTCAATTCTTTGTTTATCCTAAGGTAAAAGATAATTTCTTTGTTGTAGGTACAGACGCAGACCCACGAAGTATGGGAATAACAAGGGCAGCTTATTCTGTAGAGGTCATGCTCTCTGAATTTAAAAATACGTATGGCATGTAAATTATGACACGTAAATAATCCATAAGATTCAAACCTACAAATTTAATAATTTTAAAATCAAAGATACATTTAATACATTATTTATCGTTACGATAAATATACTCTAACTTATAGGAGGATACATTATGATATTAGAAGAATCGTTAAAATCATGCCCGACAGTAAAAAGAGGAAAATACGAATACTTCATACATCCTATTTCAGATGGGGTACCAGTTGTTAAACCAGAGCTCTTGAGGGAAGTTACCACAAGAATAATTAAAATGGCAGATATGGACATAGATAAAATAGTTACAGCAGAAGCCATGGGCATTCCAATTGCAACCACCATATCGCTATTTACAGACATACCCTATGTAATCATGAGAAAGAGGGAATACAAGTTAGAAGGAGAAATTCCAGTCCATAGCTATATTTAAACGGAATCCAAAAAGGAGATAGAGTCTTAATTTTGGATGATGTAATATCCACTGGAGGAACTTTAATAGCCATAATTAAGGCATTAGAAAAAGCTGGAGCAGAAATAAAAGATATAGTGTGTATAATAGACAGGGGCGAAGGAAAAAAAGAAGTAGAAGAGAAAACAGGATACAAAATAAAAACACTGGTTAAAATAGATGTTGAAGATGGAAAAGTTGTATTTGTTGATGAATGATTATCTTGCGCTTCAAAATTAATGATACATAATTGCCAACACCAAATATAATACAAGAAATTAAAGTTTGAATTTTTTATTGGATAGGTTTTGTCATTTAATTGTAACGATACATTAGTGAATAAGGTGAAATTATGGATGATATGAAAAGTTTAAAACCAACAAAAATCATCTGCGTTGGTTTAAACTACATAGATCATGCGAAAGAACTTAACATGGAAATTCCAAAAGAGCCGATAATCTTTTTAAAACCAACATCTGCCATAATATACAATAACGATACAATTGTAAGGCCGAAAATATCAAAAAGAGTGGATTACGAAGTTGAATTGGCCATAGTAATCGGAAAAGAATGTAAAAATGTAAAAAAAGAAGATGCGATGGAGCATATAAAAGGATATACTATATTAAACGATGTTACGGCAAGAGATCTTCAAGAGAAAGATGGCCAATGGACAAGAGCCAAATCTTTTGATACTTTTTGTCCAATAGGTCCAAAAATAGTTTCTGACTTGGATCCTCATGATTTGGATATTCAGCTCAGGTTAAATGGGGAGGTAAAGCAAAAGTCAAACACAAAAAATATGATATTTAAAGTTGACGAGCTCGTTGAATTTGTATCATCAATAATGACGTTATACCCTGGAGATATTATATCAACAGGTACACCTCCAGGGGTTGGCCAGTTGGAAAAAGGAGATATTGTTGAGGCAGAGATCGAAGGCATAGGAATTTTAAAAAATTATGTTGAATAACTACATTATCTGCGAATGAGCGATATAAACATAAAATATAAATATAACTAACTAACTTTCACAGTTGTGGAATGAGAAAATGGAAGCTTTAAATCAGATAAAAGTTGGAATAATTACCATTGGTATGATTATTATTTTTGCAACCATTGAATGGATGCATATTGAGGGATGGGATTTATTTACGTCACTCTATGTCTCCATAATAACAGTATCAACTGTTGGCTATGGGGATGTAACTCCTCAAACATTTTTAGGAAAATTGCTGTCATTAATTATCGTTGTATCTGGCGTCGGTGCTGTTGCATATACCTTTTCAGGTATTGCAAGATTTTTTATTGAGGGGCAGTTTAAAAGAATCATAAGGTTGAAAAAAATGCAGAATAGGTTGAAAAAATTAAGTGACCACTACATAATATGCGGTTTTGGGAAATTTGGAAAAGTCGTAGCTAAAAAATTTAAGGATGCAGGAGTTCCATTTGTTGTCATAGATGAAGATCAGCAAACTGTTGATGAAATATTGGAAAAGTATCCTAACCTAATATATGTAGTCGGGGATGCAACATCTGACGATGTTTTATATAAGGCAGGTATTGAGAGGGCCAAAGGATTGATTACTGTCGTTGATTCAGATGCTGAAAATGTTTTTATAACACTATCTGCAAAACGACTTAATCCAAATATATACACTGTAGCCAAGGCCGAAAATAAGAACACAGTTGACAAACTGCTAAAAGCTGGGGCGGATAGAGTAGTTTCACCATACGATATCGGCGGTTCAAGAATAGCAGAAATGTCCTTAAAACCTGAAGTTTTTGATTTTGTAAGTAGTTTGATGGATACATCTCAAGATATGGAAATAGGAAAGTTTCAAATACCTAAAACATCTGGAATCGTAGGTAAAACACTTTATGAGTCTAAAATAAGACCAAAAACCGGTGCCACAATATTGGCAATAAAAAAAGGAAATGAACTATTAGTTAATCCAGGTCCAGATACTGTTTTGGATAAAGATAATATAATATGCGCCTTTGGAACAAAAAAACAGCTTGAAGAACTCAAAAAAATACTAGATGACAAATAACTTAAAATATAGTCGTTCCAAATATATTTGCATAATATATTCGAGGCTATTTTCAATACAATAATACCACATAACTTAGTGGAACGACCATAATAACGCATTGAGGAATATTATGAAAATAGGCGTAGTAATTCATGGACCGGAAATTATAGATAGCGGTTATGCTTCCAAGATTTTAAAACTTCTGGAAGAATTCAGTGAAACCACATATTTAAAGGTTAAACTAGGGGGTACGATGGGAAGGGTGGCGGTTATCGATAACAATTTAGAAAATATTATAGATATATCTGAAAAAATGGTGCCATCCCAGTGTTTAAAAAAACTAAGCGATAACGATATTTTAATTTTAATGAACTATGGTAAATCAAAGGAAACTGGACATACCTTTGGAAAAATAGTTGTAAGCAGGGCGAATGTTGATAAACCAATAATACAGATAGAAAGACCCGGTGAAAAAGACGGAACAATTTTAATATGGGATAATAATGCTACTAACTCAGATAAACTAAATAATTTAATAAATTACCTATCTGAAAAATTAAATTTAAAAGTTGAAAGTTGCATAAGTGAAGGACTAAATACATGGAAAGATGGCAATAAAACATTTAGGAAAGTTCATGGGGTAGATAAAAACGAAACGATTATGCTAAATGGAATAATAATTGGAAAAGCCCTTGAAAATAACATAACCATAGTCGAAGAAGACGGAAAAATAGTGGATATAATAAATGGGGAAGTTAAATGGCATGGTGTTGAGAAACTCGGTAAAATCAATTTAGAAAAAGCCATTATAAAGACTGGAATTTTAAGAAGACATCCTCCGAATATTAAGAAAAATAAAAAAGAAATGAAAATAACAAAGAAAAATGAAAACGATAAAAAGGGGGGAGAAGTTATCATCATAAATCATGCTGGAGAAGACGTGCTAGAGTATATAAAAAATAAAACCAACCCCATAGTTATAACAATAGGGGACGATACAACAACAATTTGTGGAGACATTTTAGCTAGATTTGGGATAAAAATAATAGGAATCACAGACGGAGATAGGGACGATATTTTAAAAGATCCAATAATTACGGAAGGTTCGAATATCTTTTTAATAAAAAACTGGAAAGATGACGACGTTGGAAAGATATTGGGGAAAAAACTGAAAAATAAAAACTTAACCTATGATGATACATTATATCGTATAAAAGAGATTCTAAATAAAAATAAAATTGATTATTGTATTAATAAATATTAACAAAACTATGAGGGGGGGAATATATGGATAATATTCTATCGAAATATAGAGATAGATTAGTAAATATCAGACGAAATAATAAAACACTAAATTTAGGAAAATTGACTAAAAAATTCTTTGACCTATCGGAGCTCTGTGAGTATAACTTCAATGAGGGGGCCTTGGTTGATTACACTATTTCATGTAAAGAATATGATTTATTTAAAATTGGAATATTTAAACAATCGACTGAGGAAAATCTAAAACGAAGGGATAATGAAGAAAAGATTTATAAAAAATTGCGAAAAATCGACCAAGAGGCAGATTTGATAAAAAGGACGAGTGGAATGCATGTGGAATATATTGGATATCCATTTATCGAAGGGAAAATTGGAGATGCAACCATAAAAGCACCGTTATTATTGTTTCCAGTAGATTTAACTACAAATAGAAAGACTCAGATAATTAAATTAACTCCTCAAACTGATATGGGCATTCAATTTAATAAATCATTAGTATTTGCTATTGAAAAATATTTAGGGCAGTCAATAGATGAAAACGACCAAATTGAGATAATAAACATCATAGTTAATAAAAAAATCGATTTAAATCAAAGAATAGCAAAGATTCTAGAGGTATTGTCAAAATATATCCTTATAAGTGATGAATTACCAAAAGCAACCATTGAAAAATTTTCTGATAACTTAAATGATGAGAAAATTTTTAGGTTGGTAGATGAAAACGACCAGATAGGGATAATAAACACCAAGTTAATAAAAAAAACTGATTTAAATCAAAAAACAGCAAAGATTATGAAGATATTATCAAACTTAAATAATGAGAAAATTTTTAGAATAAGAAATTATATGATATTAGGAATTTTCGTTCAATTTTCAAATGCCATTGCAAAAGACTATGAAAAACTTATGAAATTAGATGATTTGGGATTAATTAGTTATTTATTAAACGGTAATTCAGATTATGAATTTGATGGAATAGATATTGACGATATTAGTGAAAATGAAAAATATTTTATATCGGACATTGATCCAAGTCAAGAAGCCAGTATAATGTCAATTGTTAACTCAAATAATAAGGGAATAGTAATACATGGCCCCCCGGGAACTGGGAAATCACAAACAATAGTTAATTTAATAAGTCAGTTTGTGAAGGATAAAAAGAAAGTTTTGATGGTATGTCAAAAAAAGACGGCTCTTGATGTGGTAAAAAATAGGTTAGATGCAGTAGGGATTAAAAATGCAGTATTAATTGAAGATTATGCACGAGATAGAAATCATACACTTAAAGAAATGGAAAAAATTATCAATGAGTGCGATATTCCTAATTATTATAATGATTATGAACTACAAAAAATAAATAACCAAATTGATGAAAAAATAAAAGAATTAAATGAATTAAAAGAGATTTTAGGAAAAAAATATGAATGTGGGCTCTCTCTTTTTGAACTGTACTCTAAAAATAAAGATAAAAACAATATTGTAAAAGAATCTAAACTTAGAAATATTTTTTTTAAAATATAAATATGATGAAGTAATGGATTCTCTAAGTAAATTGGAAAAATTATTACCATATGCCAAATATGGCAATGGTATTATGCAATTAAGAAAAAATTGGAAAGATTTAGCATACACTGATAAAGAAAAAATTGAAGAATTACTAGAACAACTGATTAAATTGAATAAAACCATTGAACATTTTGAAATACCTAACTACACCAAAAAAGAATATAATCATAAATTATTAGATGAAGTTTATAATTATATGCAAGATATTCAAAGGTTGATTGAACTGCTTAATGGTGGTAAACTAGAATGCCAAATTCTAGAAAATAAAATATCTAGTTTTGAAAGTCAATTGAAAATATTGGATAAGCTAATAATCCCCGACAACTCTCAAATTAATTATAATGAACTAAAACAGAATGAAACTTATTTAATAACATATGGTAAATATTCTAAACAATTATTTGTATCAAAATTTATATCGAAATTATTCAATTCAGAATTTAGGAGCTCCGAAAAAATAGTTAAGGAATTAGAAAATAAATCAAATATTGGCTTTAAGGAATTGTATAAAATTTACAAATCATTAGAATCATTGGATGACAATTTTAATATTCCTGAAAAATTAACCAGAACTACAATTGAAAATTGGAAAGAGGAAAAATTAAACGAATTATTAATTTGGAAAATATATTATAGGTTAAAACCGAAATTCGAGCTCCAAGAATTGCTAAACAATGAAACCGAAATTTTAAGAACCTTAAATAAATTAAAAAGTTTTGGAGAATTGCATACACAATATCAACAAAATTTAAAAGTGCTATCTGGATATTTCAACAATGTTGAAACATTGAGAAATAATCAAATGATGGAAATTTTAGAGTATGTTACTGATGAATTTGATGACATACGATATTATGACACATTGAAAGATGATTTAAAAAATAATGCAGAATTGATATTATTTGATTATTTGAGCAAATACGATAAGGATAATATTTTAAACACTTATTATTATATTTGGATTGACAATATAGAGAAAAATTCAAAAGTATTCAGGACTGTCAAAAAAATAGACAATTATGAAGATATTAAAAAGGAGTTAAATGAGTTATATTCTCAAAAATTCCAAGAAACAAAGAAACATTTAAACGCAGTACTAAAAAACATTGCACCATGTAAAGAAGCAAAAAACAAAATACCTTATGAAGCAAATAAAAAAAGAAGAAGAAAACCACTAAAAGAAATAATAGAACTATATGAAAATGATGTATTAGATATAATCCCAATATGGCTGACAACTCCCGATGTAGTTTCAGCAATATTCCCATTAAAAAAGGGATTATTTGATATTGTAATATACGATGAAGCTTCGCAAATGCCTATGGAATACGCCCTTCCATCACTATATAGGGCTAAAAGATTTGTAATTGCAGGGGACGAGAAACAATTGCCACCAACTGACTTTTTCAAGGCTTCCTTTGATGACGATGATGATGAAATTGAAGGTATAGATGAGCTCGAAGCAAAGTCATTGTTAGAGCTCTGTAAAACACGATGTCCAACGGCGTTATTGTCATACCACTATAGGGCAAAATATGAAGAGATTATAAACTTTTCAAATTATGCTTACTATAATGGTAAAATAGCAATTTCACCAAATAAACACAGAGGAAGACCATTTGAATTTATAAAAGTTAATGGTAGATGGGAAAATAGAAAAAACTATGTGGAAGCTAAAAAAGTTGTTGAAAAAGTCTATGAACTATTAAATGAAAACAGTGAAAAATCCATAGGAATAATTACCTTCAATTCTGAGCATAGGGATTTAATAATAGATGAACTGGAAAGAAAAGCATCAGAGGATGATGAATTTAGGATACTATATGAAAAATCCTTAAATCTTAAAAAAGACAATGAAGATATGAGTCTATTTGTTAGAAATATTGAAAATGTTCAGGGTGATGAAAGGGATATTATTATATTTTCAACGGCATACGCAAAAGACAAGGATGGTCGATTGAGGTATAATTTTGGACCATTAAGTAGAGTTGGTGGAGAAAATAGGCTAAATGTTGCAATAACGAGGGCAAAGGAAAAAGTGATAATAATTACATCAATTGAACCAGATGAATTAAAAGTTGAAAATTTAAAAAATGAAGGTCCAAAATTGCTAAAAAAATATATGCAGTATGTGAAATTTATATCTAATGGAGACTATGCAAACGCCGAAATAATATTGAATTCACTTTGCAATATTGAAAAATTAAATGAATTACAATTTGATAGCCCATTTGAAGAGGAAGTTTATGATGAATTAACAAAAAGAGGGCATACAGCCTACACTCAGGTTGGATGTTCAAAATACCGGATAGATTTAGCAATAAAACATCCAAAAGAGGATAAATACATATTAGGAATAGAGTGCGACGGTGCAACATACCACAGTTCAAGAAGTGCAAAAGAAAGAGATATGTATAGGCAGAAGTTCTTAGAAATGAAAGGCTGGAAAATCGTTAGAATATGGAGTAGGAATTGGTGGAAAAACAGGGAAAAAGAAATCCGTAGGATTGAAAATGAAATAAAATATACTTAAAAATAGTGATAATATGAAATTTTACAATGCCATTTTGGATTTCTTCCAGGAAAAAAATATAAAAACAGTTTTTTCGTACCCTGGAGAACAAATTTTACCACTATACAATGCATTAAATGAGAGCTCCGACATAAAAAATATAATGGTTAGACACGAACAGGCCGCAGCTCATGCAGCGGATGGTTACAGTAGAATAACAAACTATTTAGGTGTTTGTCTAGCCACTGCAGGTCCGGGAGCTACCAATTTAACAACGGGAATAGCAACGGCATATAAAGATTCTTCATCGGTAATCTATATAACCGGAAGATGCAACCGCAAATATTTAGATAAAAATTACTTTCAAGAGATGCCGATGGATTTTTTGAATATATATAAAGGATACTTCATAGATTCTGGCGATATTAACTACTTTGAAAAGGCATTTTCCGAAACTCTGGATAGTAAAAAACCTATTCATTTAAACATTCCAGCGGATGTTTTAAATTCAAATTTGGAAAACTATAATATATCCCATAGAAACAGCATTCATGAAAATATTGATGGCAAGGATAGTACCTATCAGCATATAATAAAAACCAAAAACATTAATAAACCATTATTACTTATAGGTCAAGGTATTTATGGAAAGTTATCGTATAAAGAAATGTTAAAAATAAATGAAATACTAAAAAACAGTACCATCCCCATTGCAACAACTTATCCTGCAAGGGGCGTTATTGATGAAAATAATGAAAAATGCTTAGGATTGGTTGGAAGAAGAGGAACTTATTTAGCAAATAACTATCTTCTAGAATGTGATGCAATTTTCTCAATTGGAGCTAGTTTTTCATACAACACGATACCTGAAAGCATTAGGGATAGAATTTTTCCAAAGATAATTGATTTAAAGGTTAAAATCAACAATATAAATGAAATTAATGTTTTAATGGAAGAATTAAATAGTTTGGATTATAATGTTAATGAAACCACCTCTAAAGAGTTAAAAATAGATGATAAAGCAAAAAATTATAAAAACATAAAATTAGGAGACCAAAACAAAGTGAAAGGTTGTGAAATCGAGGTTTTACTCGATTATTCCTCAAAGATTAATGAAATAATTAAAAATCTACCTGAGGATACCATAATAACCACAGATGCTGGAAACCATACGGTTTTTGTATCTTTACTAAAAAAATGTGTAGCTCCGAGAAATATCATCTCATCCCATTCTATGGGAACCATGGGATTTGGACTTCCATGTGCCATTGGAGTTAAATTTGGATGTTTAGATTACAAAATTGATAGAGAAGTAGTCTCAATAAATGGTGATGGCGGATTCCAGATGAATATGCAGGAATTAGCCACGATTTCAGAAAATAACTTAAAAATACTTATTATAGTTATGAAAAACAATCGATTAAACGTTTTTGGAGATATAAAAAATCCGGATTTCAATAAAATAGCAGATGCTTATGGGATCGATAATGTCTATATTGAGAATATCGAAGATATTGGGGAAAACGTTAAATACTATCTGAAAAATTCCAAACCTTATTTAATGGTTATTGAATGTGAAAACGAAAAATTGCCTAAACCAGTATTTTTAGATGTCTAAAAACTATCACCCTGTTTTCAAAGACATTTAAAATAAGAGCTCTTTGAAGAAATTCAAAAACCCATTTAATTATTATTTAAATTATTATGAATTTAAAGGTGAAATTATGATGGACGAATTATTTAGAATTTTACCTAGCAATATACATTTTAATGTTACAGAGCTATGTAAAAAAACCTGGAATCAGAACTGGGAAGTACCAGAAGGGCTTATATCCATTGTAGGGCTTAAAAATGGTAAAAAACCTGTTTTCCACTATGGAGTAGCTGGAAACTGTAGGAAAAAATTCATATTAAAAAAAGGAACTTCAAACAACGGTAACAAATTCATCAACGCCAGGCTTTACTTTGAATTCGATAGAAATGAAATAATAGGAAAAGAAAAATACGTGGTTGCCAATGGATTCAATGGACTTTTATTATGTATTAAAATTAGCAAGGAAGAATTTATAAACACATTTAAAAAAACACTACTCGAAGAATACAATAAAAATGATGAACACACCAAAGAAGTTTTAGAAAGGATGAAAGATAGAAACATGTTTGAATCCATTGAAGAAAGTGCCCAGTATATTGCAAACAGAGATTACAACTGGTTAATTGGTAGATTAAAATATAAATCAAAACTATTCAACTATTTAGGGCAAGGGTATTGGTTACTTCCACTTAAAACCAAAATGGAAATCACACCCGGTTTTATAGTTAATGACAACAAAATAATAATAGATTTAGAAGATACTACACTATTTGAAAACTATTTGATATATGTAGATACCAAAAATAGTATTATCAGATATAATGGAGAGAGGCTGTGTACCACAGGTTTCTCAGTTATAGATGAAATAAGAAAGCAAATTGATGATTATACCTGTCCTTGGTGTGGTGGAAGATTAAAAATGATAAAAACCAAAAAAGGAGAATTCTTAGGATGTTCAAACTACCCTGGTTGCTTATATAGAAGATTTTTAAATAAATAAACTATTTTTTATATTTTATATTAAATTTGATATCAATATTTTAAAAGAGAGATTTAAAAAGGAGGTGTGTTGAAGTAGAAAAAAGAAATGTATTTGCACCAGTTAACACCTCTACCATGGGGCAGAAGTTCTTGCCCCATACAATAATATCCATTTTAGTTTTTACGCATTCCCTACAAGCGTAACTTCAAACTTCCCCTCCCTGAATCAATTTATCTAACCACTTGGTGGTAGACTTCTTACGAATCTATACTCAGGTATTAGGTAAATTCCCCCGATATTATATTATCATAACTAGTATATAAATGATAATGATTTAAAGTTAAAAAAAATTATGAATGTAATGATATGTGTTATATTTTTTTCGATAGTTTTTTGAACTCATAATATAATACTTATTTTGATAGTTAGTTTGTATAATAAAAAACATTGTTTTTTTAGCAGTTAAATTTATAGTGGTGTGCATTATTTACTTAACTAATAAATGTAGGTAAATTTTATTTGAACGTAAATATATACTGCTAAATTGAAACATGGGCATATTCACTACAGTTATTTAATTTTAATGTATTATTTAGTTCATTGAAATTGCGCATCACTATATTTGTAATTAGAATTTTATCCATTTACTTGGAGGATAATATGGCCATTAAAAACATAATCATAAAGGGCATAGTTCAAGGAGTGGGATTCAGGCCTTTTGTTTACAGAATAGCCCAAGAAAACCGTTTAAAAGGATACGTTAAAAATATGGGAAATTACGTTGAAATAGTTGTCGAGGGGGATGAAAACAGCATAAAAAGTTTTTTAAATGATTTAAAAAACAAAAAACCCCCACTATCTCAAATTAATGAAATAAAAATAAAGGATATTGGGCATGATTTGGTAGGCACTTACGATAATTTTAGTATTGAAAAAAGTGAAAAATCACCAGAAGATGAAGAGGGAACAATACCTCCAGATATAGCAATCTGTGACGACTGTTTAAAGGAAATGATGGATAAAAACGACGTTAGATGCAAATATCCATTTATAGCCTGCACAAACTGCGGTCCAAGATTTACAGTTATTGAAAAACTCCCATACGATAGAGAAAATACATCAATGAAAGAATTCCCATTGTGCGACGACTGTTTAAAAGAATACGAAAACCCGATGGATAGGCGATTCCATGCCCAGGCTACATGCTGTCCAAAATGCGGCCCCAAGGTATTTTTAACAGATAAAGAAGGAAATATTTTATTCGAAGAAGATAATTCGATAAACAACCATACTAATCTTTCAGATTCGCTGACGAATCCTTCGGATTCGCTGGTTTCTCACTCCATTCGAAACTGTACGAATCCTTCGGATTCGCTGGTTTCTCACTCCATTCGAAACTGTACGAATCCTTCGGATTCGCTGGTTTCTCATTCCATTCGAAATGCGGTGAAACTTTTGGAAGAAGGAAATATATTGGCGGTTAAAGGAATTGGAGGTACCCACTTAGTATGTGCTGCCGATAATGACGAAGTAGTTTTAAAGCTAAGGAAAAGATTAAATAGGCCGTCCCAGCCATTTGCCGTAATGAGCAAGCCTGAATATTTGGAACAGTATGCAAAAGTCGATGAAATGGAACTAAACACATTAAAATCTCCTAAACGACCAATTGTAGTTTTAGAAAAAAACGAAAACTACGATAAATATTTTTCAAAGTATGTCTCAGATTTAAATACCATTGGTGTCATGCTGCCTTATTCAGGTTTACATTACCTCCTGTTTGAGGATACCGAAAAAATAAGCTATATTATGACTTCTGCAAACTTGCCTGGCTTGCCGATGGCCATAAAAAACGAAGAAATTTTAAAAAGCCTAAATAGTATTGCAGATTACTTTCTTTTGCACAATAGAGAGATAGTGAATAGATGTGACGACAGCGTTTTAAAAAAGATAAACAATAGGATGGTTTTTTTAAGGAGGTCAAGAGGGTATGCTCCAGAACCTGTGAGTGTAAACAACAACTTATTGATTAAAAATAATGAGAAAAATATTTTAGCAGTAGGTCCTGAATTAAACTCTGTAGCATGCCTTGTTAAAAAGAATAAGTTCTATTTAACTCAATACATAGGTAATACTTCAAAATACGAAACTTTTCAATATTTAAAGGATGCTGTGAACAATTTGATTAGCATAACCAACACAAATAAAATAGACGCCATTGTATGCGATTTACATCCCACATATAACTCAACTAAACTTGCATATGAATTGGGGGAAAAATATGGTGTAGAGGTTTTCCGAGCTCAGCACCACGAAAGTCATGCCTATTCTTTAATGGGTGACAACGACATATTTGAGGACAATATAACAATAGCAATTGATGGATTGGGCTATGGAAGGGATGGGAATATTTGGGGTGGAGAGCTCCTACTTTATAAAGACAATAAAATGAAAAGAATAGGGCATCTGGAAGAGCAGTACCAACCTGGCGGAGATCTTGCAACAAAGTATCCATTAAGGATGCTTTTATCCATATTGTATAAAAAATTGGATAAAGAAGAATTAATCAAATTCATGAAAGAATGCAACTTCAGCGATAAGGATTTAAAGCTTATTTTATTTCAGCTGGATAAAAAACTAAACGTCAGTAAAACAACATCCTGTGGAAGAATACTTGACTCAATTTCTGCATTATTATCAGTATGTCATGAAAAAACTTACGATGGTGAGCCCGCCATTAGACTGGAATCTGTTGCCGAGAATTTTATATCCAGTTCAAAGAACGAGCTTAAAAAATGTATGGATACTGTAGAAAACGACATAAAAATAAAAAATAATGTTTTAAATACAACTGATTTAGTTTATAACTGCTATGAGATGTTTTTAGAAGGATTTAACCGCGAATACATTGGATACTATATTCATATGGCATTAGCCGATGGTTTATCTAAAATAGCCATAAAAAATGCAGATAGCCTTGGAATTGAGTATATAGGACTAACTGGCGGAGTTTCCTACAATAAATTAATTTCTGAAAGAATAAAAGACAACATTGAAAAAGAAGGATTTAAGTTCTTGTACCACAGCAGAATTCCAAACGGTGACGGAGGAATAAGTTTTGGGCAAAGTATTGGATATATTTTGAATAATTCGGATTTCATTTAAATACGCTGTAAACCAGCATTGGAAATACTAAAGTTGCATCAGCCCATACTTCAACATAATCTGCCTTTGCCTGTATTTTTCCCCAAGAGACTCCTTCTTCTGGAGGAGCTCCACTTAAAGAACCGTCCCAAGGTACTGCAGTTGTAATGTATATGGCATAATCCGTCCCTTCCCTAAATAAATTAGCGTTTATAATGCTGTGTTTTGGAAGGGAACCTCCTAAAACAATGCATGCCGTTTTATTGGCATATATTGCCATGTCATTTAGTTTTACTATATCGCTTGCAACATCTATCTGTAAATTGGATTTTCTTTCTTTTTTGTAGAAGTAAAGCATATCCCCAATTGAACCGTCGGTTATAGCTGGACAGAATATAGGGATGTTGTTTTTATACGCCCAGTAGAGTATGGATTTTTCTTTATACTGCATTTCAAGTTTTTCATCCATAAATTTTCCAAGTTCATAGCAGAGCTCACTTGCAGATATTATTTTATTCTCTTTCTCCTGTTTTTCAGAGAGTCTTTCAAAAAATTCTGTCATGTATTTTTCAAATTCAACGTACCGGTCATTTGGAACAAAAATGTTTCCTATTCTATTTATTCCTTTCTCTCTCAAATAAGAGCCGTTTAAGTCCCAATCTCCAAGTACGAAAGGTTTTAAACATTTTATAAAGTCTTCTTCAATTCCGCCTGCAGTTGTGACAATTACGTCAATTTTTTTATGCTTGGCTAAGTATGCTATAATTTCTCTCAATCCTGAAGAGACTATATTGGAAGTATATCCCATAAAAACAACTATTTCTTCGTTTTTTCTTATCTCTTCAATTCTCTTCCATATCTCAACAGCCTTCCCCAAATGTGTAGCTTGAAAACCTATTTTTTCATAGTATTGGGTTACAATATCCTTTAAATCGATATCATCTTCTAACCACGGTCCTTCCACAGGCAAACCTTCAAATTCTTCACTTTCTTTTAAAACAATATTTTTTGGATCGCTCATAATTTCACTTATTATTTTTATTTGTGCATTAATAGTCGTTGATGAAAATATATATAGTAAAACCAAATGACTAACTTAAAATATATAAAAACTTTTAAAAAACAAAAATTTGAAAACTTGAAAATTGTTATCGACCAAAATGACTTAGTTTTAGCCATATGGGATAATAAAAAGTTAAAAGAAATCAGATGAAAAACCTACGGTTTTTCATTACTCTTCGCTTCGCTCCGAATTGTTTATATTTTTTATCAAGGGGATATCCTAGGTTATCCCAGAGGATGGGACATATTATATTACATTACTTCATAGTACTTAAACCTTTAACTATAACTTTAATGGTGCTTAAGATTTTAACTTTTTCTTTAAATGAGGCATTAACCCGCCATCGTTTAATATTCACATGAAACCTTTAGAAAAGGTTTCATCCAAATGTATTAGCTTTTTAACTTTTTCTTTAAATGAGGCATTAACCCGCCATCGTTTAATATTTCCATCATGAATTCTGGAAGTTTCTGACCTTTTAATTCAACTCCTGTAGTCAAGTTTTTTATTACCCCACTATCTAAGTCAACTTCCAAAATATCTCCTTCACTAACGTGTTTGGAAATATCCTTACACTCTAAGAGAGGGAGTCCAATGTTTATTGAGTTTCTGTAGAATATTCTTGCAAAGCTCTCTGCTATAACTAATGATATTCCAAGACCTTTTAAACCTATTGGAGCGTGCTCCCTTGAGCTCCCACAACCGAAGTTCTTTCCACCTACAATTATGTCTCCTTTTTGAGCTTTTTCCGGGAATTCTGGGTCAGTTCCAGTCATTGCATACTTTGCAAGTTCTTCTTCAGTTGTGTAAACTAAATATCTTGCAGGAAGTATTGCATCAGTGTCTATGTTATCTCCAAAAACCCATGCCTTACCTTTAACAACCTTTTCCATAATTTCACCTTATCTTACCCTTAATTAATCTTACCTTTTTTATAACTCTACGGAAATCAGGTTTATAAGATATTCGCGTTTTTTATTCCATTATCGCCTTATTTAAAACTTCCATATCACATTCAATTTCAACAGGCATTTCACTTGCTTTTATTGCTGCATCAGGATCTTTTAAACCGTTTCCTGTTGTTATACATACAATTTTTTCATCCTTGTCAATTACTCCCATTTCAATCAACTTTATAAGTCCTGCAATTGATGATGCGGATGCTGGCTCAACAAAGATACCTTCTTTTCTTGCAAGTAATTTCTGTGCTGCAGTTATTTCTTCATCGGTTACGCTTTCAGCCAATCCTCCTGATGAATAAATTGCATCAAGAGCTTTTGGCGCATTTACTGGATTTCCTATCCTTATTGCAGTTGCTATTGTTTCCGGATGTTCTTCAGGAGTAATTGTTTTCATTCCTTTTTTAAATGCCTCGACAATTGGCTTTGCTCCTTCAGCCTGGATTCCTGTCATTTTTGGTAGTTTGTTTATTATTCCTGTTTCTTTGAACTCCTTGAAACCTTTCCAAATTGCACTTATGTTTCCTGCGTTTCCTACAGGGAGAATCACCCTATCAGGAACTTCCCAATCTAACTGGTCGCAGATCTCAAAACCTATTGTTTTTTGACCTTCCAATCTGAATGGGTTAATTGAGTTTAAGAGATAGAGCTTTTTATCTTCTGCAAGTTTTCTAACCATCAATAACGCATCATCAAAGTTTCCTTTAATTTGTATAACCTTTGCACCGTAGAACATTGCCTGTGCAAGTTTTCCGAGTGCAACCTTTCCTTCAGGCAACAATACAATACATTTTTTTCCACTTCTTGCAGAATAGGCCGCTAATGATGCGGAAGTGTTTCCTGTAGAAGCACATCCTATAACTTCTACTCCGAGCTCATTTGCTCTTGTTACCCCTGCTGTCATTCCCCTATCTTTGAAGCTTCCAGTTGGGTTGGCACCTTCGTTTTTAACATAGAGCTCCTTTAAACCGAGCTCTTTTGCAAGGTTATCACATTTGTATAATGGAGTTCCACCTTCATGAAGTGTAACTATCTTTTTTGGGTCTTTTACTGGCATGTATTCGAGATATCTCCAAACACCTATCTCTCTTTTTCTAAGACCTTCTCTTGAAACTTTTTCTTTTATTTGTTCATAATCATATTTAATTTCCAATAACCCGCCACATTCACAACTATAGATTATTTCATCAATATCGTATTCTTTTCCACATACCATACATTTTTGAATCATGTTTCCACACTTCTAACTTTATTTTTATGATTTTACCTTACTCCCATATAACATCTTATTAGATATAAATATTTACTTGCCATGATAAATATTTACTGTAAGTTATACACTTTTATAGTGGAATGCGGTTAAAATAATTAACAATTAAATAAAAAAACAATAAAAACTAACAAATTAAATTTTAGGTTTTTGTGATAAAAATAGAAATATAGGCCTACTTTAAAATTGAATAGTTTAGACAGACCATATAGTGAGCTCGTCCTTTCTAAACCTTAGCGGGAACAAAAACGATTAATGTTTTTATTAAATATGCCGTCTTTTGATTATGGTAAAATTATTTCCCACCTAACTTTTCCCTAAGTTCAGTTAAAATGTTTAAAGCATTTCCTATCTCAACGAAAGGGGCTTCGCCCCTTTTCAAACCCCATACATACCTATTCGCTTTGCTCATAGGTATTGTTTCATTATCCTATTTTTCCAGTAAATACCTTATTTTAGTTTCCATCAAACTTTTCCCTAACTTCAATTAAAACTTTTAAAGCATTTCCTATCTCAACGATTCTATTTATTTCTGTTTCTTTATCTAACCTTTCCAGCAAATAATTTATTTTATTATCTACAACGGAAACTTCAGAGATTGATTTAGTTTTGGCTTTTGTTTCATCTTCAATCTTTTTAGTAATTTTTTCTTCACCCTCCCTGCTATCACACACGGGACAGTAAATCTTGCCACCTTTTTCGAAAAGTGGAAATCCGCATCTTTTGCAATGTTTCCCAAGCATTTTACTCCCTTTAATTAACTCAGAGGATGCTATTTTCAATACGTCCATATTACTCATATAACCACCAATATTAAATGAAAACCTAGGTTTTATGGCCACCTCTCGCTTATCGACAAAAACTCGAAGGATTTTAAAACGGAAGGAATTTTCTTGCAGTATTGTGATAAACCATAAAGTATAAACTATATATATTAATTTACTTAATATATGAAAAAGGTTATCAGGTGATTATCTTGTTTTTGGATAAAATACTTAATGCTCAAAAGGCGTACACTTTTGATGATGTTTTGCTAGTTCCAAACAGATCATATGTTGAGCCAAAAGATGCAGACCTTTCTGTGGATTTGGGCGGTTTAAAGCTTAATATTCCTATTATTTCTGCAGCGATGGATACAGTTTCTGAAAAGGAGATGGCCATTACTTTGGCAAGAAAGGGAGGCCTTGCAGTAATACATAGGAATATGACAGTTGAAGAACAGGTGAACCAAATTATTGCAGTTAAAAGGGCCGAAGATATTGTTGTAAGGGATATAATCACCATTTCCCCTGACTACAAAGTCATAGATGCTGAGAGAATAATGGAAGAGTACTCAATTAGTGGTTTACCTGTGGTCGATGAAAATAGAAAACTTTTAGGGATTATTACTACGAGAGATTTAAGATTTATACCTGACCATAACGTCCCCGTAAGGGATGTGATGACAAAGGACGTTGTTTTAGGGGATAAAGACATATCCCACGAGGAAGCTCTAAACATAATGTACGAAAATAAGATCGAAAGACTTCCTATTGTGGATGAAAACAAAAAATTAATTGGTATGATAACACTGAGGGACATACTAAAAAGGAAAAAACACCCTGACGCTGCAAGAGATGAGAAAGGAAGACTCTTAGTTGCAGCTGCCTGTGGTCCAAACGATATTGACAGAGCAAGGGCTTTAATAAAGGCAGAAGTGGACGTTTTAGCAATTGACTGTGCCCATGCACACAACATGAATGTAGTAAATAACGTAAAAAAATTAAAGAAAGAGTTGGAAGGAACAAATACCAAATTAGTGGTTGGAAACATTGCCACAAAAGAAGCTGCTGAAGATTTAATAGCAGCAGGTGCAGATGCTCTAAAAGTAGGTATTGGACCTGGTTCAATATGTACAACAAGGGTTGTAGCTGGTGTTGGGGTACCTCAGCTTACAGCCATTGCTGAAGTTTCAGATATTGCAAGAGAGCACAATATCCCGGTTATTGCAGATGGTGGTATAAAATACAGTGGAGACATTGCAAAAGCTATTGCCGCAGGAGCTCATGCAGTTATGATTGGAAGTCTCTTAGCAGGAACTGACGAAGCACCTGGACAATTAATGACCATTAACGGTAGAAAGTACAAACAGTACAGAGGAATGGGTTCATTAGGTGCAATGTCTGGTGGAGTAGGTGCTGGAGCTGACAGATACTTCCAAAGCCATATGAAACATGCGAAATTAGTTCCAGAAGGTATTGAAGGAGCAGTACCTTACAAAGGACCTGCAAGTGACGTTATATTCCAATTAATAGGTGGTTTAAGATCATCAATGGGTTACTGTGGAGCTAAAACCATTGAAGAAATGCATGAAAAAGCTAAATTTGTAATAATATCTCAAAGTGGTCAAAAAGAGAGCCATCCACATGATGTGTTAATTACAAACGAAGCCCCTAACTATCCGTTAAACTCTCAAAGATAATAGAAACAATACCTATGAACGGAGTGAATAGGTATGTACGGGGTTTGAAAAGGGGCTTGCACCTTTCAACCATACTTATTTTCTTTTTAAAATTTTAAAAAGGGGTATTTATGAAACCCATTATTATAACATTTGGGATGTTTTTAATCATAATTGGATTCTTGGTATTAACTATTGGAATGATTCTTCCAGATAAAAATAGAGTTCAGGATGATGAAAACTCAAAAAATAATGATATTCAATTTTCAGGAGTAGTAATGATAGGTCCAATTCCAATAGTGGTTGGAAATTCACCATCTGTTGCAATACTATCTGTTTTGATGCTGATAGCGGTGCTCCTATGGATGTTAATATTCTACAGGTATATAGTGCTTAAATAACACATTATGCCCATCTATATTGTTTTAGAAATTTCGAAAAAAAGTTAGTGAATTTTTAGTAAACTTTTCTACCGAGTTTTGTTCTTATACTTTCGAATTTTTCAGCCAATGTTTTTGTAATATTTCCTATCTCGCCATTGTTTATTTTTCTACCATCTATTTCAACAACCGGAACTACTTCAGCGGCAGTACCTGTAATGAATATTTCATCAGCTACATAAAGTTCGTGAAGTGTTAGCCTCTCCTCCAAAACCTCATATCCCAATTCTTTTGCTAAATCAATTATAGTATCCCTTGTAATGCCCCTTAAAACACTTGATGAAACTGGAGGTGTCTTAATAACTCCGTTTTTAATTACAAATATATTGTCTCCAGTACCTTCTGCAACATAACCCTCACTATCCAATAGGAACGCTTCATCTACTCCAGCATAGTTTGCCTGAATCTTTGCTAAAATGCTGTTTAAATAGTTTAAGGATTTTACTGCAGGATTAACAACATCTACAGGAAGTCTTCTTATTGAAGATGTTATTACCCTTATTCCATCGTTTCCAAGTAATGGGTTCATAGGCTCTGCAATACAGAAAATAGTAGGTTCTAATGCTTTTCTTGGATCAAGTCCCAAATCTCCAATACCTCTTGTTACAACCAGCCTTATGTAGGCATCTTTTAGATTATTTACCTTAAGTGTCTCGACTACCACATCTTCCATTTCCTCTTTACTCAAGGGGATTTCCAAAAGTATGGATTTTGCAGAGTCATACAATCTGTCAATATGTTCTTTCAATTTAAAAACTACTCCATCATATGCCCTTATACCTTCAAATACGCCATCACCATACAATACACCGTGGTCATAAACAGAGATTTTTGCATCTTCCTTTTCTACAAATTTTCCATTCAAATATATCTTCATTATTTCACCTTATACCCATAATTCATGTTATTTTTTTACGTATTATTATTTTATTATTTTTATAGTGTTTCCACGAATTGTAGATACAACCAATTTAAGTATTTCAATTTTCACATTAGCTTTAATTTTTCTTTAATGACGAAAGACTTTCTAAAAATTCATCTATGTGCTCCAATTCAATATGTGGCATCAGCACTATCCTTAAGGCATTTACACATTTACATACTGATACATACCATCCCATTTTTCTTAAATCTTCACATGTTTTATTTGGATTTTCGTCCTTAATAGAAACAATATTGAGAATAGGATTGATTACTGGTTCAAACCCATATTCCTTAGCCCTTATCACAAGATAGTATGTTTTATCCATACATTGGGATACAACATCCCTATATCCTTTTTCTCCTAGAAGTTTTATTATTCCCCATGTGGAAGCCACACCGACTCCAGTTCTTGTCCCTACCAGTGTTGCCTGCTGTGTTTCAGTAAGATACGGTGCATCCACATCCAGGTATTTTTTAAATGAAATATCCCTAAATAGTATACCACCTGCTGGAATAGGGGCTAAACCCATCTTATGAGGATCGATAGTTATTGAAGAAACTCCACCAAGTGAAAAATCAAACTCATAGCTGTAATTTTTTAATTTATATCTATTATCTAAGAATGGGATAACAAAACCGCCAAATGCAGCATCAACGTGTAAAAATATATCGTTTTCTTCTGCTATTTTTGATATCTTTTTGATATTGTCAATTGTACCGAGCTCAGTACATCCTGCTATTCCCACAATACCATCAACATGGTTGTCTTCTACAAAATCTCTAATGAATTTAACATCCATGGTGTAATATTTTGTTAATGGTGGCCTTATTACTTCCAAGTCCATCATTTCTCTTGCTTTTTCAAAGGAAAAGTGTGCTGTTTCGGGAATTATAACCTTTAATTTATTGTCATTATTTTTTCCATTATTTTTAGATCTTGAAACATTTTTCATTGCCCTTATTGCAGTTAGATTAGCCTCTGTTCCTCCAGATATAATGTATCCAAAAGGATTTTCGTTTTTTAAAAATTTTCCAATCATACTTATGACTTCTTCTTCAAGAAGCTTAGTACCCTTAAAAAGTCCAGGATCGCCTAAATTAGTTTCAAAAAACATTTGGGCTATTTTTCTTGATATGGGATGTGGTTTTGTACACATTGAACCTAATATTCTCCCTTCTTCATATTTTAAGTCCATTTCCTGGTATTTTTTTAGTTCATTTAACACTTTCTCTTCATTCATTTCGTTCATCTTACCCACCAAAGTTATAGTATCAATAATGATCATTATTAATTTCTCTTTTAACATACAATAACTATAAATTAAAAGCCTAAAGGGAAATTCTCTTTTTAGCTTTTCTATGTGCCCAGCATTGAATACAGATACCAACAGGAAGAGAAGCAGTATGACAACCATTTATTTCAATAAAAACATCTAATGCGGTAACTTTACCCCCCAATCCCATAGCACCAATTCCCAATTCATTTATCCCATTTAATAACTCCTCCTCTAATTTTGCAATATTTTCATCCTTATTTTTTTCGCCGATACTTCTTAAAAGTGCCTTTTTTGCAAGTTTTAATGATACATCGGCGGTTCCACCAATTCCCACTCCAACAACAATTGGGGGGCACGGCTTTCCTCCAGCATTTGCAATGGTTTCAAGAACAAAGTTCTTTATTCCATTAATCCCCTCTGCAGGAGTTAGCATTTTGAGTGCACTCATGTTTTCGCTACCTGCGCCCTTTGGAAAAACGATTATTTCGATTTCTCTGTCCAAACTTTCATCAAATTCAATATTTACAAATGGGGCGCCTAATCCAACGTTGGTTTTTAGATTTTCCCTTGTTAGAGGATGAACTACGTTTGGCCTTAATGGAACTTCGTTCGTAGCCCTTATAACACCTTCTTTAATTCCTTCGGTTATTTCGATAATCTCATCTGTTTTTATGTTCTTTCCAACTTTTAAGAACACGATTGGAACTCCCGTATCCTGACAAAGAGGTATTTGTTTTTCCTCTGCAATCTGATTATTCCTTATTATTGCACTTAAAATATCCTTTGAAACTCCTTCTTCTTTTTCTTCAGCTTCTTTTAATGCATTTTTAACGTCTTCTGGCAAGTATATTGCAGCCTCTTTGAATAAATCAACAACTATTTCTGAAATTATACTTCTATCCATATAGAATCACCTTAGTTATAACCAATAAATTACAATTTAAATAGAGCTGTAATAAAGATTTTAATAATAATCTAGTTTAAATGTAAAGTTTATCCAATAATTCTTTTCAAGAGCTCCTTAGGATTATTTGTAAGTGAATCTTCAAGTTCTTTTTTACTCATTCCACAGCCTAATCCAACTTTTTTTGCAAATTCGTAATCAATTAAATCTTCTGGGGCGTGAGTGTCGGTATTTATTAAAGTAGGTATATCGAATTTCCTTGCAACATCAAGAACGTGGCCATTTGTAAGTGAATGCCCCTTTCTAGAAGTTATTTCGAAAAATATTTCGTTTTCTTTTATATTTTGTGCTATTTCTTCAGTTATAAGACCTGGATGAGCTAGAATATCCACGTCTTCAGATATTGAAGCATAATAATTTGTCGTATCCTGCACCGGTTCAACTACAGTTTCCCCATGAACCATCACAATTTCAGCCCCTAAATCTTTACATTTTTTAGCCATTTTAGGTATGGACTTTGGAGGAATGTGTGTAAGTTCAATCCCAACAACTATTTCTATATCCCAATATTTTTTCAACTCTTCTTTTGCCAAGATCGTTTTTTCAATTAATTCATTGTAATTACTTGCATCTCCATGATCGGTAATTGCTATAGCTTTATGATCTAGAACCATGGCTCTTCTAACGAGCTCTGAAGGTATGAGCTCACCATCACTAAAAACGGTGTGTGTATGAAAATCGTATCTCAAACTATCACCCTAAATTGATATCAATAAAACTAATACCTAAAACTTAGTTGTTCTCGGAATTCTTTGCATTTTTACCAACAACAAACTTGAAAGAACATATATCGTTCCTATCTTAAATTTCAAATTATAGTACCATAATAAATTTTAATTTGTTAAAAATATGGCAAAATCCTATAAAAAATATTGTACAACTATAGATATTGAGGACTTAAAACTAGAATATCATCAACACCATAGGGGCTAAAATATGTTTGAAGGGAAAATAATCGACTTATCTCATGAAATAACCAATTTTACATACCCTGGAGATCCAGAATTTAAACTAAATCCATTAAATGTTGAAAATTATACAATCTCGGAGATTAAACTTGGTTCCCACATCTCTACCCATATAGATTACCCTAAACACGTTGGAATCGACAATAATAACATTGAAGGTGATTCTAAGGATATAGTAATAGGCACTGGATTTTGTGTAAATATTAAAAATTTAGATGAATTTCTTAATCAACTACATGCAGATAAAACTCGAAAAATAGACATTCTTCTCATAAACACCAATATATCAAAATACTGGGGAAGAAAGGAATACTTTGAAAAGGAAATAGATATTGAACCATATCTGGACGATATATTAAATATTAGCCCAAAAGCTGTTGGTGTTGACTGTGCATCCATTGGAAATTACGAAGTCCATAAAGAATTACTTTCAAATGGAATTTTCATAATTGAAAATCTAAACAACTTGGAAAAATTGGAAAATAAATATTTTACCTTTGTAGGGTTACCATTAAAAATTAGAGATGTCGATGGAGCTCCGATAAGGGCTATTAGTTTTATTGAAAACCTTAAATAGAAGTATATAATATATTAGAATATTTAATAGTTAAACTTATATAATATAATACTATCAATAGTAATATACCATACAAATATCATATTTTGTAATACAATGAGGTGGAGTATGAAAGTAGCAATATTAGGTGCAGGATGCTATAGGACACACGCTGCATGTGGAATTACAAACTTTGCAAGAGCAGCAGAAGTTGCAAAAAAAGTGGGAATCCCTGAAATTACAATGACTCATTCAACAATTACAATGGGGGCAGAATTGTTACACTTAGTTGATGAAATTGATGAAGTTGTTGTTTCAGACCCTTGCTTTGCAGAAGAACCAGGTCTCGTTATCATCGATGAATTTGACCCAAAAGAAGTTATGGAAGCTCACTTAGCTGGAGAACCTGAAAAGGTAATGCCTGCTATTAGAGATGCTGTTAAGGCTAAGGCAAAAGAAGTACCAAAACCACCAAAAGGCTGCATACACTTCGTACACCCTGAAAAAGTTGGTTTAAAAGTAACTTCCGACGATGTTGAAGCTGTTAAAGATGCAGATATAATCATCACATGGTTACCAAAAGGAGGAAGCCAGCCAGCAATCATTAAAAAATTCGTAGATGCTATAAAGGAAGGTGCAATTGTAACACACGCATGTACTATTCCAACACCTAAATTTGCAAAAATATTCAAAGACTTAGGAAGAGACGACTTAAATATTATCTCATACCACCCAGGAGCAGTTCCTGAAATGAAAGGACAAGTATTCATCTCAGAAGGATACGCTTCAGAAGAAGCTGTTGAAAAAATGTACTGCATAGCTAAAGAAGCAAGAGGAACAGCATATAAAATGCCTGCAAACTTAATTAGCCCAGTATGTGACATGGGTTCAGCTGTTACCGCACCAGTTTACGCTGCTGTCTTAGCTTACAGAGATGCAGTTACAAAAATTTTAGGAGCTCCTGCTGACTTCGCTCAAATGATGGCTGATGAAGCAATCACACAAATCTTAGAATTAATGAGAAAAGAAGGAATTAACAACATGGAAAAAACTTTAGATCCAAAAGCTTTGACCGGTACAGCAGACAGTATGTGCTTCGGTCCATTGTCAGACATCCTTCCTCCAGCATTAAAAGTTCTTGAAAAGCATGCTGCAGAAGAAGAATCATGCTGCTGCGAACTTAAAAAATAAACATTCTAAATAACTTAAATATCAAATAACTACTACTTTTTTCATTTTTGAAGTAACTAGGTGAAAATTAAAGTGTAACAGCACGCTCTCTTTACTATTTAAAGTTCTACAACGAAAATCCTAGTCTATACAGGGAAGTAAACCCAAAGGATTTTATTTAATCTAAAAAATTTTATCCATTATATTTGGCTATTTTGGTGGGCATAATGATATTTACAAAAATAAAAGATAATTTTCAAGATTTAAAAGATGGGAAAATAGATGCCAAAGACGGACTAATAACTAAGGAACAGGCATTAGAACTTTTTAAAATGAAAAATTACGGAGATTATTTAAAATTATTTTCAATTGCTTCTGAAGTTAGAAATTTTTTTAAGGACGAAATAGAAATTACATCAACAATACACATTACAAACATCTGTGAAGTGACCCCCAAATGTGCCTATTGCGGTTTTGCAGCAGGGACTTCTTCAGAAGGTTATGTTAAACCATTCAAACTAACTGATGAAGAAATAAAAAAATCTGCAATAGCCATTGAAAAATCAGGAATTAAAAGGGTAAGTTGTTCATCTGCCCATGGTTATGAGGGAAAAGAGGTTTTAAGGGCTTTAAAAATAGTTAAAGAAAATACGGATTTAGAAGTTTTAGTTAATGCTGGAGCAGATTTAACTGAAGAATGCATAAAGGAAATGAAAAAATACAACATAGATACAATTTGCTGCAACTTAGAAACTACAAATGAAGAATTATTCAACAAGGTAAAACCCGGGGAAAAACTGAAAGATAGAATAAAAGTCTGTAGAATGGTAAAAAAACATGATATAGAGTTATCTTCTGGTCTTTTAATTGGAATGGGGGAAAGCTACGAGGACAGAGTAAACCATCTTTTATTTTTAAAAGAGTTAGGAGTAGGCGAAATTCCAATAATGGGGTTCAACCCATACAAAGATACGCCAATGGAAAATCATCCAAGGTGTTCAGCATTAGAACAGGCTAAAACTATAGCCATTGTAAGATTGATGTTCCCAGACATAAGAATAACATCTCCATCTCCAACGATAGGGGCGGAATTGGTGCAATTTGCATTAATGGGAGGTGCAAGTAATATAGCTACAGTAATACCTGACAACCATCCCATGAATATTAAAGGGGTGGGAAATCCAAAAACCGGAAATTTAAATGATGTACTCAAATTAATTAGAGAGATGGGTTTAACGCCAAAAATAAGAAATTAATAATAAGTAATCAAATATAATAAAATATGGGAAATTATGAGGGGGACGGATCCACTTATATTAAATTTTATTGTTTTAGTTTCGTTTATTGTATTATTTATTGCAGTATTTCTTCGTATGGATTCGTTAGTTATAATATTTCTAACCACAATTTTGTTTATATCATTAACAATTTACGTTTATTCCTTTATAAAAATAGAGAGTATAAATAAGGGTAAATTAATCCACAAGGGTAAAATAAATTTATCTAAATTAAAATACGACTCATTTATAATTATAATATTGGGAATTACGCTTATATCGTATTATCAAAATATAATACCTTCATGGTTGTTATTAATACTCATAATATTGGATTTTATATATAATCTATTAGGGAACTATATTATTTGGAAACCGCCTATAAAATTTTATGAAAAGGGCATTGTCTTAGGGGATACTGCATTCTATACATGGGATGAGTTGAATACGGATGAAGAAGGGAGTAAAATGAAAATAAAAATAGAATACATTCCAAAGAAAATTGTTTTATATAAAAACATATTGAGTAAATTAGAGAGATAATATGGTGGGAATTAATCCATTTTACTATTATTTAATAATCGAAATATTAATAGTGTGTATGGTTTTATTACCATTGTTTATGGGATTTAATTTCGAATATTCATTATTAATTACAATTTACGAAAAGGGAATCGTAATTGATGGAATTGCATACTATGAATGGGGAGAAGTGAATAAAATCAACAATGGCGATTTAACAGTATTGAAAATAAAAAACATTCCAAAAGAAATAATAGTTCAACAGCAATTATAGGTATTTATACTCTCTATCGATAAATAAGGGGCCGATATAAATGATAGGAATACACCCAAACAAGTTTAAAAAATTAACTTTAATATTTGTTATTGTTTATATTGCCATTTGGATTTTAAACGCTGGAACGATAGGTAATGATATTTCATTCTTCTTAGTAATTATCCCCCTGTTATACATTAAAGGGTCATTATTGTATAAAATAAGAAAATATGATAAAGGGAAGTTTTTGTATGAGATAAAATACAGATCGATGAATGGCAAATATTTAACTTTTGCATTATCATTTGGAATATTTCTGGTGTTTTTAAAGTATCTGCTAATGAGTTATGGATTAATAACAGATATTGATAGTTTTAGAATTATCTTTGGTATGGTAGTATTACTTATTGGATTAGGTATTTTATTTGGAATAAACTACAAAGACATAAAATTTTACGAAAAAGGCATCGTATATAATGACACAGCATTTTATAGTTGGGATGAAGTGAAACTTACTAATGATAAAAATACAATAAAATTGAAAATAAAAGAAAATTCAGAAGAAATCGTATTTACCAATTATTCCTTTAAACTAAACGATATTGTGGGATGTTATGAAGCATTGGCAAAAGGTGGCTAAAAAATAACCTGGTGAAAATTATGGAAGACCTTATAAAAAACGCTATAAAGGATTTGGATTGTGCCTTAGAGCTAAGAAAACTTATAGTTAAAAAACTCAATAAAGGTAGTTTAAAAGAAAAAGATATTATAAATATAGTCGATACCGTTGACAGCTTAAGTATTGAGGATATCCAGACTTTAGGAAGCAACCTAAGAAAGTTTCCATTGGGTTGTGACTTAATAGAAGTTGGAATAGGTCCCTGCGCTTCTTCTTTAAGTCTTAGTCAATTTATAGAAAACTGTATGTTGACAGATTATATGGGGTTCCCAATACATGTTTGCGCCTATGCATTGGCAGATATAGGGGAAAAAGAGGGAATTTCTCCTGTAGAAGTTATGAAAAAAGTATATGAAAACACAGAGGTTCCACTTGATTTAGACCATTTTGGGAAATACGGACCTATGAGATTCCCAAAAGAAATAACACATTGTGTGGGGGATTGCTACTACAATGGACCACCATATAAAGGATGTCCAAAAGGCAGAATCCACAAAAGACTGATAGAAAAAGAAAAAGAATATTCCAATGAGTTTGAAGACTGGATAAAACTTTCTTCTACAGTTTGTATTAACGTAGTTGAAGAGCAAGGTGGAGACGAACATGGAGCTCCTTTAGATGAGATGAAAGTTGTTGCAGAAGCTGCAAAAAAATACGGAAAAGGTCTTGAAGGTATCTTTCACATTGGAGACGGGTATGAGGATTTAATAACTGGATTAAAATCCTGCATTGATTTTGACGTAGATGTTTTAGTTGTAGAAGGTGGACCATTCAACAGAGCAAAGGATAACCTTAAAGCATTTGCAAAAGCCATAGCAGTTTCAAGAATTTTAGTTAAAGGAGGCGTTGTAGCCACCAACGGGGCCTATGAAAACGAATGTAGAATAGGTTTGAGAAGCGGATTAAACGTCATATTAACGGGATTTAGTGGCAACCATCATGGATACATGTGTGGATATTCTCCAAAAGATGCCAGAAGAGGTAATTTCGGTCTTCCAAGAGTTCTAAGAATAATAAAAGAAGAAATTATGAACAATCCTGGAGCTCACATAATAGATAAAAGTCAGCTTATAACACTTACAAGAAGTTGTAAATTCCTAAACTACAAAAATGAAAGTTTGATTTATCCAAAAACCTTCGGAGACTACCTTATTGGAGATGCCCATTGGGTTTCAGTTAGAAATAGCAAGCTTTACAATAGATTAAATGTTGGAAAAACGTTGGATGATATAGAAAGAGATTACGATTGTAAAAAATTGGGGCTTTTAGGTGGAAGGTACATTTCATGGGGTTTGGTTGATGTACTGAAACCAGAGGAAGTTTATATAAGTGATGCCAACAGCTGGGTTGAAGAATCCACAGTTAAAATACTAAACGAAAATGGAATTAATGCTTATAGGTGCAATGGAAACGATAAAGAAGCAGTTAAAAATGCGGAAACTTCATTTATAACAACAATGATGCCTGAGCTCATTTTAAAGATAAAAAACAAAGTAGATGCTGAGAGCTTGATTTAAATAAATATCAATCTCTTTTGTCTTTTTTGTATAACTTATTATTTAATGCTTTATTCTTTTTTAATGGATAGATATATTAACTATTCAGCTACAACAAATTTTAATATTTAAACATTAAGAAACTAAAAAATTATATTATCAACTAATTTGTGATCAAAATGAACTGGAAAGGGCATGTAATATTTGGTATAATGATGGGATTACCTTTCATTTCGTCTCCAGAACAGATATTTTTAGTTATTGCTGGAGCTCTGTATCCTGACTTAGACCATGATGTAAAATCTGAAATTGTAGAGAGGGGGTTGTATATATCTGGAGCTCTAGTTTTAATCTCCATACTTGTTTACATATTCAAGCCCAAATTTTTTGATTTAGGCTTTTTTATAGCTGCAGTTTCTATATTAATACTATATTTAATACCATATTTTGCAAATCACAGGGGGATAACACATACACTTTTAGGTTTGATCGTAGTTTCATCTATTTTAGGATTTACATCTTATAAAATAGGTTCAATATCTCCAATAATGGCAGGATTACTTTCCTTGATAATGGTTACAAATGACAAACTACTTGGTAAGGTTGTTGCAATAGGAGTGTTTGTTTGGATTGCCCTTACTGTAATTTCACAATATCTTGTAAATTTCGATGGTTTTTACCATTATGCAATCCCCATAGGTTTAGGTTACTTATCCCATATAGTAGGAGATAGCTTAACCCCAATGGGCAGTAAACCATTTTACCCATTAAACTACAAGTTTCGTAAAAAAGAAGGTATTGCAGTAATAGTAATATGGGCCATAGTGGTCCTCTATTTGATAATAAAAAAATATGTGATGATAAAAGGATTTACTGTATTTTAACTAAATGAGCACATTTTTCTGCATTTTTTCTTGCAGTTTCCACATCCTCAGCGGTTGCTAAAGCTACACCCATCCTTCTTCCTTTTTTAGCCACAGGTTTTCCAAATAATCTTATTTTTGTATTTGGAACCTTTAAAGCCTCTGAAATATCATATTGAGGGGCCCATTTTTGAATATCGGATTTAATTACGTGACTTGCTCCAGGGGAAACTAAATCCACATTTACTGGAAGCCCTAAAATAGATCTAACATGTATTTCAAACTCACTCATTTTTTGGGTAACCATTGTTACCATTCCTGTATCGTGAGGTCTTGGGGAAACTTCGCTGAATATGACTTCGTCTCCTTTAATGAATAATTCTACACCAAAAATTCCGTAACCGCCTAAGGCATCAGTTATTTTTTTAGCCATTTCTTGAGCTTTAGCCTTTACTGAATCATTCATTGGGTGTGGCTGCCAGCTTTCATGGTAGTCTCCATCCACCTGTATATGTCCAATAGGTTCACAAAACTTGGTTCCTTCAGCAGTTCTCGCAGTTAAAAGAGTTATCTCGTAGTCAAAACTTATAAATTCCTCAACTATGACCTTACTTCCAATACCTCTTGCTGCACTTTTTGCCATTTCCCATGATTTTTCAATATCTTCTTCTTTTTTTATTACACTCTGTCCTTTTCCTGATGATGACATAATTGGCTTGACTACACAAGGTATTCCTATTTTTTCAACTGCTTCTTTTAATTCTTCTAAAGAACTTGCAAATTCATAATTTGCGGTCCTTAAATTAAGTTCTTCTGCTGCTAATCTTCTTATACCCTCCCTATCCATAGTCAGTTTTGTAGCAGTTGCGGTTGGAACTACCGTATATCCAGAATCTTCCAATTCTTTTAAAGTATCTGTGTTTATAGCCTCTATCTCAGGAACTATATAATCAGGATTTTCCCTCTCAATAATGGCTTTTAATGCATCCCCATCTTTCATATCGATTACATATCTTCTGTGTGCCACCTGCATTGCAGGAGCATCGTTGTAACTATCAACAGCAACGCACTCTATTCCTAATCTTTGGGCCTCAATAATAACCTCTTTGCCCAATTCCCCACTTCCAAGTAAAACTATCTTTTTAGCATTTGAAAAAAGAGGAGTTCCTATCATAATTTCACCAAAAAGCGAATTTTAAATATATCATTATGCCTATAATATATAAATAAATTTTGATATATTATATTACAGTTATTATAGTTGTTAAATAATTTAAATCAATATTGATAAATCGATTTAATAAAATTATGCCGTTCATAGGTACTATTATCTAATTAACATATATTTATATTATTATATGGTGGACAAGATGGCCAAAAATCATGATATGGATTTAACAAGTATATTAAATGAAGAACCGGAACCGGAAGCTCTGAACTCCTCTACAGTACAGGTTGAAACCATTAATTTATGCGATATTTTAGAAAAAATGGTGGAAATAAATGCCATTGTAAGGGTCGAAAAGATTTTTGAGAAGAAAATAGTTAATGGAAGTCCAGTAGTTAATATAATTGTAAACGATGGAACCAGAAGAGGTCTTTTATCACTTTGGGGAGACGACATAAATTTAATCGAAGGTATAGATGAAGGGGATGCCATCCTAATAGAAAATGCATACTCTCCAAAAGAATACAAAGATAGAATCCATCTGTCAATTGGTAGAGGGGGCAAAATATCAAAAGTTGAATCAGATTTACCTCCACTTAAAGAACTAGTCCACAAAATAATGGAAAAAAAATATTCATATTCTCGAAAAAATATTTCGGAGCTGAATGAAAATATAGGTGCGGAGATCAGGGGAATAATAATTGCACTTCATTCAAAAGAGCCATATTTTCCAATATGTGGCCAGTGTAACAAAAAAATGATCCTTAAAAGAGGTTATGCTATCTGTAAATGTGGAAATAAAGTAAGTGAAGAGGATGAAAACTTAAAATGGTTATTTTTGTGTAATGTCACCATTGATGACGGCACTGGGAACATAAGGGTTACACTAAATAACAATACCAATGTTCTGGATTTCAAATATTTAAAAGAGCTCATCCTGGATGACGAGGATATACTACCGTACTTAACTGAAACTCTATTGGGGATGGATGTTGTTGTAAAAGGAATACCTACCTACGACGACTATACAAAAAATCTGATATTTAAAACCAGACAATGGGATAAGACAGATCCAATTTCAGAATTTAATAATCTAGCCAAGAACAAATGCATCGTTAGGGAATCCGAAGAATTTATCTCGATTTCAAAAAATAAAGAATAACAAATGTAATAGTAGTATGTAGGATAAACGCCATCGTAATTAGTGATACCATGTACAAGTTGAAAAAAATAGATGAAATAAATGAAGTTGATGAAAAAGTCGCTTTAATCGGCAAGGTTGTAAATATATTAGGGGGCGTTGGAAACCATGAAAAAGTAGAGCTCGAAGATGAAACCGGATCGATACTAATATCTAAACGAAGTTATGGTACATCCAATACTCCAAATAATGAAAATATAGAATTTAAAGTAGGGAATGTATTTATGGTTCTTGGAACATCCAAATTAACCCCCAAGGGCATAAATATTTTTGTAGATATCTTTTTGGATTTAAATGATACTGATCCAGAGCTTTTAGCTTGTTTTCGAAGCAAATTCGAAGGATTTGCCGACTCGCAAAATTCTTCAAATTTGTCGAGTAAAGATAAAATAGTGGACTAAAGGGGTAACATGAGATTAACTGCAAAAAGAATACCAATAGATGCTTTAAAAAGCGGAGAATTTGTAGCAACAGAGGGCAGATGGGAACCAAACTACTTAATGAGTGAAAAATACGGTAAAGTTTCAAGGGTGGCTGTTTATGGTGTTGTAATATCAAAGTACTCCAACATGCTAAAGGACTTCTGTTCTTTAACTATAGACGACCTTACAGGAGATGTAAGAGTTACAGGATTTAAAGGCATGGCAAAGACACTCAACAACTTCAACAAAGGAGATGTTGTTTTAGTTGTGGGAAGGTTAAAAAAAGATTTAAAGGACAATATATACATATTTCCAGAAATAGTTAAAAAAACTACGCCAGAAATGTTCTTCTTGAATGTGGTGGAGAATTATTAGTTGTTCACATCCAACCCCTTTATAAAAGGTGTTGGATCCCCAAATCACTCGACAAATCTTTGATTTGTCTCGATTTTCTAAAAGGTTTGGAAGTAAAAGACTTGGTTTTATAGAAATCCGCCAGCTCAAATATATCTCTTCACGAAGTGAAGAGGTATCCGATTTTGGAATCCAAACCTTTTTCTAAAAGGTTTGGTTGGATCCAAATATAAGGCATATAAAACGCAACACAGGGATACTGTGGATTTTGAGATCATACACTTGGAAAAAGTAGATTCAACAAACAAATACTGTTACAAACTTGGGAAAGACGGCAGAAGGAACTTGATAGTGGTTGCAGATACACAGACCGGCGGGAGAGGTAGGCTTGGAAGAACGTGGTTTTCTAACTTTGGGGGGCTATATTTTTCTATTTTAATGGATTTAAATGAATTTGCCTCGAATCGATGCAATTATGAAAAAATGAACTATTTAGCTTCAATATCTGCAGTAGAAACTCTAAAAACATATTCAAAAAAAGATTTTGGGATCAAGTGGCCAAATGACGTTATAGTGGACACCTCAAAAACTAATTTTCAAACATGTATTCTCATAAATCCGAACCGTCATATCTACACAACGAGATCATGCCAAACACCATACAGAACCAGATGTTCTATAGGCTATAAAAAAATATGTGGAATATTGAGCGAAATAAACCTCCAAAATAGTTTTTTAGTTTTAGGTGTTGGGATAAATATTAACAACGAAATAAACGAAGAAATATTGGATATTGCAACCTCTTTAAAAATCCTGGAAAATAAAGAATTCGATAGGATGGAAATATTGAATAAATTCATGAACAACTTTAAAAAGAACCTGCTTTTAGATGACGACAAACTACTGAAAAAATACAATGGATACTCAAAAACCCTTGGAAAAATCGTAAAAATCACAACCCCTAGAGAAGATATTGTAGGTAAAGTTTTAGATATTGATTACAACGGAATACGCCTAAAAACCGAAAAAGGAGTAGAAATTGTCAATACAGGAGATTGCGTCCATTTAAGATAAAATGAAAAATTAGGTGAAATCATGATTTACAGGCTGAATGGAATAGGTTTTGATTCAAATACTTACTTTATAACTGGAAAAAAGAACATACTAGTTGATCCTGGAACTCCAAGGACTTTTAAATTCTTGAAAGAAGAAATAGAAAAATTAGCCGATAGAATCGATTATATAATAAACACCCACTGTCACTATGACCATTGCGGTAGTGACTATTTATTTCAGGAACATTTCGGAGCTCCTGTTTTAATAAACAGTTTAGAGATTGAACACTTAAAAAAAGGAGATAATGTTACAGTGGCTTCATTGTTTGGTGACGAGCTCATACCTCCAAAAGAAATAATACCCGTCAATGAAGTTACCGAGGAGCTGAATAAATTAGGAATAGACGTTATAGAAACCCCTGGACATACAAAAGGAGGAATTACCCTGGCTTATGAAGATAACCTCATAACCGGAGATACGTTATTTGCATACGGTGTCGGAAGGTATGATTTACCAACAGGAAACCTTGCCGAACTAAGGGGATCGGTAGAAAGGCTTGAAAGATTAGCTTTTGAAAAAAGGGTAAATAACATCCTTCCAGGACATGGGGAAACAGGTAATTTAGGTGCTTTTGCAAATGCAAGACTTTTTTTATAACTAATTATAACTATCTACATTTTACTCAGAAAATTAAATTAGTGATATAAGATGTTGGCAGCGTTAATACCAGTCTCACCACTCAACAGTGTAAAAACAAGACTCAAAGATTTTTTAAGTCGTGAAGAAAGGGCAGAACTAATTAAAAACATGGTTTTAGATACATATGAAGGTATTAAATCCTGTTGTGATGTTTGCTATGTTGTCAGTAAGGATAAAGAAATATTGGAATTCTCAGAAAAACATGGTATGGTACCAATCCTTGAGAAGAATGATATTAAAGATCTAAATCATGCCATTGAATATGCCATCAATTCTATAAAAGAAAATTCTGTATTAATAACCCCTGCAGATGTTCCACTACTAAAAAAAGAAAATTTAAAAGGTATTGTGGAAAAATCGGTTAAAAATTCCATAGTCATATGTCCATCAAGAGGTGGCGGAACAAATTTACTTCTTTTAAATCCTAAAAATGCCATTAAAGTAAAATACGAGGGATTCAGTTTTTTAAAGCATGTTGAAGAAGCCAAAAATAATAGTTTGAATGTGGTGGTGTATCCTTCATTTTATGCATCTATAGATATAAACACGGTTGAAGATTTAGGGGAAATATTTATTCACGGAAAAGACACTCACACCTACAACTATCTAAAAAATCTTGGAATAAGAGCTCTACCAAAGCATTCCTCAGCAGGAAGATTTGAAGTCACCAGATAGGGCCAAACCGAAAAAAAATAAAAAATAATTAAGGTCTTAAACTTCCCGTGAAAAGACCTTCTTTTTCATCAAATCCTGCTATTATGTTCATATTTTGAATTGCCTGTCCACTTGCTCCTTTTACCAGATTATCAATAGCTGAAACTACAACTAATCTTCCGTACCTATCTATTTCAAATCCTCCAATATCGCAGAAGTTACTACCTCTAACCCCTGTTAAAGAGACCATTCCAGACTCAAATACCCTTACAAAAGGTTCATTTTTGTAGAAGGTCTTGTATAAATCGATTATTTCGTCTCTTTTTATACTATCATCCTTTAAGAAAGTGTGTGCCGTGGTCAATATTCCCCTTGTCAAAGGTGCAAGATGGGGGGTAAATGATACCTTTAAACCATCTGTACTTAACTTGTTCAATTCTTTTTCAATTTCAGGAGTATGTCTATGGGTTGTAATTTTGTATGGATTTATATTTTCGTTTACATTTGGAAAGTGGGTAGTTTGGGAAGCCTCAACACCTGCACCACTAACACCTGTTTTTGAATCTATTATTACTCTTTCTTCAATTAAGCCTTCTTTTGCAAGTGGTGCCAATGCTAAAATAGCCCCTGTTGGAAAACATCCCGGGTTTGCAACAACTTTGGCTTTTTTTATCTCATTCCTGTGCAGCTCAGGTAATCCATAAACTGCATCAAGTTTTCCGGTGTGCTTAAGTTTATACCATTCCTCATAAGTTTCCATATTCTCAAATCTATAGTCACCACTTAAATCTATAACTTTTAAACCTTTTTCATAAAGCTGAGGTACTATTTTCATTGATGCTCCGTGTGGAGTTGCACAAAAGACAATATCTGAGTCTATCTGCTCTGGAGAAATATTTTTAAATTCGAGCTCATCTAAGTTTCCAAGTCCTCTTAGATGGGTATGCAAATCAGTTACTTTTTTACCATCTTCTTTTCTTGACGTAACATATTCAATCTCAACTTCTGGATGGTTGGAAAGTATTCTTAAGAGCTCACTTCCAGTATAGCCGGTTCCTCCTATTATGGAAACAGTCACCATATTTTCACCCTCATATATTATACTTGCTATAGGTATGATTCACATGCATGATTTATCATATTATAAAATCCAACATATATAGTCGTTCTGCGAAAGAGTGTATAAATATTTCCTTATCGAGACAAACCACATTGTGGTTTGTCGATTCACGAAATCCTTTGGATTTCGTCGATCGAAGTAAATCCGAAGGATTTACTGATCGAGACAAATTTCTTTGAAATTTGTCGATTCACAAAAACCTTTGGTTTTTGTCGAACTCACAAAAATTCTTCGAATTTTTGTAGAGACTCACGAAACCTTTGGTTTCGTTGAGATTTACGAAAACGAAGTTTTCGTCAAGATTTCAATTTAATAAAATTAGCAAAAATCCAATTTAAATTGAAATTAAAAATATAATTTTCGCTCAAAATTTCAGAACGACTGTAGTCATTTTTGTTGTAGGATAATGACTTCCAGTTCTACATAAACATGTTTTGTTTAAAATTTATACTTATTTTGCTATTCTTTAAGATTCTCAACTAGTATTTTTAAGGTTTTTTGAAAAAATTTACATCTCTTTTTCGTCAAACGATCGTGTAGGGGATTGGCTATTAGATTTTTTAATGACAGTTTTATATATTTTAATAGACAAAAGGGGTTTTGGTGATTATATGATTGGGATGTGTATGCGTTCTAAAAACCCGTCTTTTGAATTTGAGTGCATGGACTGGGGTCTCCACTACTATCCAAAAATAATCGATAATAAAAATATTATTGGATATCACGCCCCAATTGTAGATATAGGGAACCCAAAAAACACGAATGCTTTAAATACATTAAAGAATATCATTGACAAAATAGATGGCCATTCCTACCTTACAATACATCTACACAATGGCGGTAGTAATGAACCTGATTTTGACACACTATTAAATAATATATCTGAATTAAATGATTATGCAAAAAAGAAAAACATTAATTTATGCATTGAGAACTTAAGAAAAGGTTTTTCATCGAATCCAGATAATGTCATTAAAGTTGCGGATTATGCCGACTGTTATATAACATTCGATATAGGCCATACAAACTATCGAGATAGGATAAACTTTATAGACCTGTTTTCAGATAGAATATATAATGTTCATGTCTATGATATCGAACTTGATGATATAGGACATGTTCCACCAAAAAATATAGAAGTTTTGAGACCAGTTTTAGATAGACTTTTAGACCATAAATGTGATTTTTGGCTTGTTGAACTTATGAAATACGATGAATGCATGAATACCAAAAATATGTTGAAGGAATATCTGGAAAATCATAAATAAGGTGAAATTTTGCATATTGATTTTAAAAAATCATTTAAAGAATTAACACTTTCAGATGAAACATATAAGATAATTGAGGAAAATGGAATTAAGCTGGATGAAATTGTAATCGGGGAATTTTCAGGGAGGGATAGTGCAGCAGCAATAATAAAAGCCATGGAAAATGACGATGTAAATGTTGTCCTTCCAATTATGGCATTTACTGGAACAGATTATGGAGATAAAGAAGTGGGTTATAAAAACTGGAGTATTTTAAACAATAGAATAAAAAAATTATACACAGATAAAACTCTTTTACCGCTCCATTTCATGTTTGAACCAAAACTTTGGAACGCATTAAATGGAAGATTTACAGTGCTTATTTCTAAAAAATATGGGTACTATTCACCGTGTATAGGTTGTCATTCCTACTTAAGAATTCTAAGAATCCCAATTTCAAAACATTTGGGAGGGAGAATTATAAGTGGGGAAAGGGTGCACCATGATAATGATTTTAAAATTGATCAACTTGAAGAAACCTTAGAAGTTTATGATAAAATTTGTAGAGAATTCGATGTTGAACTTATGCTCCCTGTGAAATATGTAGAGGAAGGAGCTAAAATAAAGGAAATAATAGGACACAGTTGGGAGCAGGGTAAAAATCAGTTTTCATGCGTATTTAGTGGAAATTACAGGGATAAAGATGGGAAAGTAATATTCGATAAGGATAAAATCCTTAAAATATTGAATGAGTTTATTTATCCATCTTCAGTGGAGCTGATTAAAAAAGGGTATGAGGGAGATTTTAGATATATTGAAATTGTTAAAAACTTTATTTAAAAATGGGGTATTATGCGGGCAATTGTTGTACTTTTAGACGGATTAGGTGATAGGCCTTCCAGTATATTGAATAATAAAACTCCTCTTGAGTATGCAAATACTCCAAATTTGGACAAATTATCAGAAAAAGCCATGACCGGACTTATGATCCCATATAAAGAAGGAGTACCTTTGGGAACGGAAGTGGCACATTTCCTGCTTTGGGGTTACAATATAGAGGACTTTCCCGGAAGGGGCGTTATTGAAGCCCTAGGGGAAGACGTTGAAATGGATCACAACAGTATTTATTTGAGGGCCACGTTTGGATTCGTAAAAAAGGATGAAGATGGACTTTGTGTTATTGATAGACGAACAAAAGATATTACCATAGATGAGATTGAGAAATTAGTGGATTCCATTCCAAACTTTGTAGATGGTTATGAATTTGAGTTAAAATATTCCTATGATGTACATTTTATTCTGAAAATAAAGGAAGAAAATGGATGGATTTCAGATAAAATTTCAGATAGTGATCCATTTTATAGGAACAGGCATGTTATGAAAGTTTTCCCCATTAAAGAACTGTGCAATAGTAGAATAGAATTTGATAAGGCAAAAAGCACAGCAGAAGCATTAAATAAGTATCTTTTAAAATGCCATCAAATCCTTGAAAATCATGATGTAAATATTAAAAGAAAAAGAAGAGAAAAACAGTCTGCAAACTTTTTATTGACAAAATGGGCAGGTAAATATCCTGAAAGTCAGGGATTAAACGATTCTAATTCTACTTCATTTCATTCTGAAAATAAAGAAATACCTTCGTTTAAAGAAAAATGGGGAATGAAAGGAGTTGTTATTGCAAATAGTTCTGTATTTAAAGGGCTTGCAAAACTTTTAAAAATGGACTACATAGCAGCGGATAGTTTTGAGGAAGCCATAAAAATCGGGATAGATCTAAAAGATTATGACTTTATCCATATCCACACAAAAGATATCGATGAATCATCACACAAAAAGGACCCGATGAAAGTGGTAAAGGTTATCGAAGAGATAGACAGTTATTTATCTCCGATATTGGACTTAAAAGAAGACTTAGTTGTAATTACTGCCGATCACTCAACCCCATCTGTTGGAACACTTATCCATTCTGGTGAAAGTGTGCCTATTGCAATTGTGGGAAGCAACGTAAGAACTGATGATGTAAAAAGATTTAATGAGCGGGAGTGTTCAAAAGGCCATTTAAGGATTTTCTCAAACGATTTAATGAACATTATCTTAAACTACACGGATAGAGCTCTACTCCATGGCTTGAGGAGTGGAAACAAAATCATAAGGTACATTCCAGATGATGATGACGTCGAACACCTGAAGTAAGATTGATAACATGCCTAACTCATTTACTCATTTGGTACTTGGGAAGGAATATATTAATAAAAAAATCAAAAATAATTTAAATAATATTGATTTAAATAACTTCTTTTTAGGATGTGTAATTCCAGATATAAACCATATTTCTCATTTGGAGAGGAAAATAACACATTTTTACGATGATAATGTTTTTGAATTCTTTGAACCAAAAAACGATAAAGAATATTCTTTTTGTTTAGGCTATGATTTCCATATAAAGATCGATAATCTTTGGAAGTACAAAATAAGATTGAAATACAATATTTCCCTTGAAGAAAATTTAAAAATATATAATTATTTTGATTATTGTTTGAAGGAAAAATATAGTATTAATTATAATTATTTTGAAAATTATGTTTTAAAAGGCAGTTGTAATTTACTGAGGAAATTGGGCGTAGATGACAAGGTTTGCAAAGAATGGAAAAGATACTGTATAGATTATGTTAAAAATAATACTATAAATTATAATAATATGGGAAGCGAAAAATATAGAAAATATATTGACGAGTTTTTAGATCTGGTGCATACACATATTTATCTTAAATAATTTTTAATATAGAATTTTTTTCAATACCAAATAAAACTTCCTCTCCTTCTTTTAAAATCGTTTTTGTTCGGTGTACTTCCGAGATTAGCGTGTTGTTATCATATTCAATAGTATATCTCACTAAATTACCAAGATACTCAATATCCACTATCTTCCCAGTAAAATCCCCCATTCCAACAGTTATATGCTCAGGCCTAACAAAATATTTGTATTTTTTATCATACTGTATATTTAAATCATCCAGGATAGACTTTGGAACTTCATTTATGGTACCAATAAAGTTTGCAATAAATTCTGTTCTTGGAAATTTGTATATATTTTCAGGAGTATCGATCTGTTCAACTACGCCATTGTTCATAACCGCCACCCTATCGGAAATAGCGAGGGCCTCTTCTTGGTCATGTGTAACATATATGGTGGTAATATCCAATCTTCTTTGGAGCTTTCTCAGCTCTCGTCTCATTTTTATCCTTAATTTTGCATCTAAATTACTAAGCGGTTCATCCAGTAATAAAACCTTTGGTTCTATAACTATGGCCCTTGCCACTGCAACCCTTTGTTGCATCCCCCCACTGAGCTCATCTATTTTATAATCTTCAAACCCTTCTAAATTAACTAGATTCAAAGCATCCTTAACCTTCTCTTTTATTTCATTTGATTTCAATTTTTTAAGCTTTAATCCATATGCAACATTTTCAAAAACATTTAAATGGGGAAAAAGGGCATAATTTTGAAATACCATTCCGATGTCCCTTTTATTTGGGGGCAAATGTGTAATATCCTCATCATTTAAAAAAACCCTGCCTTTGTTTGGTGATTCAAAACCTGCTATAATTCTAAGGCATGTTGTTTTTCCACAACCGCTCGGTCCCAAAAGGGAAATAAGCTCTTTTTCACATTCTAAATTAATATTGTCAAGTACATTTAAAACCGAACTATGTTGCGAATCCAATGAGTTCTTATAATTATTATTTGTGTTTTCATAAGTTTTTGAAATATTTGAGAGTTTTAAGACCATACGCTATCACCTTTTAACCTCCAAATAAGGAATATTCCTGCAATCGACAGCATTATCATCATTATGGAATAACAGGCTGCAACCCCAAGGTCACTATTTATGGTAGCTTCAAATACCATTGCCGATAAAACCTTTGTATTCGCAGTTATAAGAAAAATTATCGAACCCAGTGTTTTTACTGTGGTAATAAACGTGTATATCATGCTAAAAATTATGGCTGGCTTTAACATCGGCAAAATAACTTTATAAAATGTTTTTAATCTATCGGCCCCTAAATTCAAAGATGCCTCTTCGATAGATTTATCCATTTGAAGTAATGCAGAGCTCCCAGTTTTAAAGGAAAATGGTAGCTTTCTAACAACGCAGTTTAATATGATGATTAGCGCCGTTCCAGTCAATAATAATGGTGGAACATTGAATGCCAGCAAATAACCAATACCTATAAATGTTCCAGGGATTGCAAACGGCATTATTAAAAGCAAATCTAAAAATTTACGACCAAAAAATCTATCCCTTACAACCAGGTAGGCAAAACTCATACCAAGTAACCCACCTAACACACTCGATGACAAAGAAAAGAGTATGGTGTTTTTTAATGCAGGAAAACCTTTTTGTAATGCCTCCATAAAATAATCCAAGGTAAATGTATAGTTGTATCCAAAACCCTTTGTAAATCCTGCCAAAAATACTGCTAAGAACAATAGATACACTACAACAGAGAAAAAAACAGCTGGTATGGATAACAGTATCTTATGCCCATTTTTTAAAGAATATGACTTTGTCTTTGAAAAGGTTTGACCATATCCCTTATGGAACTTGTTATACAATAAAAACAAAATTAAGGACGGTATCAGCAGAATAATGCTTAATGTTGATGCCATGTGAGTATTATAATTTCCTATTATCTCAAAATAGGATGCTGTTGCAAGTGTGTTAAAATTCCCACCAACTATAATTGGAGTTCCAAAATCAGCCATCGATTGCATGAATATTAAAAGCCCTGCACTCAATACCCCGGGAAGAAGTAGGGGGAAAGTAACATTTTTGAAAACTTTAAATTCATTTGAACCTAAATTCCGTGCTGCATCTTCTAAATTACTATCTATGCACAATAACACAGCGGATATTATTAAAAATGCCGTTGTAGTGTAATCAATTGACTGCATTATAACAACACTTTTCCAACCATAGATATTAGGCTCAAGTCCCAATATTCCATTGGTTATTAAGCCGTGCCTTCCAAACAAAAATACATATGCCAAAGATGTTACAAATCCTGGCGTGATTATCGGTAAAAAAACTGCAATTTTTAAAAAATTCTTTCCTTTGATGTCTGTTTTAAATATAAGTATTGAAAATAATAGTCCCAAAAATAACGATATTAAAGTTGACAGTCCTGCAACCATTATACTGTTTTTTAATATGCTGCTGTAGTACTGATTTTTAATAAACTCCAAGTAATACTTTAATGTAAATCCATCGTCATAAAAAGACTGCACAAATACAGTTAACACCGGATATACTACAAATAATACTACAAAAATAAATGCCACCAAATGCGGGAGACGTCCCATAATTCTTTCAAATTTCAAAGTCCCACCCAATCAATAATTAAAAAAATTTATTAAAGTATATTTATTGAGTAGTAATCGTCTGGTATCTTTCTTTCCATTTATCTAAAACAGCATCTCGATTCTCTCCCCAATAAACAAAGTCCATATCGACAAAGTCTAAATCTTTTGGATTTGGTACCCCTTCAATGGTTTCAAGGTCACTTCTTACTGGAACCCTTGGGCTGGCAGCCATTAAAGCTTCCTGCCCTCTTTTGGAGAGTACCCAGTCAACAAATACCTTTGCGTTATCTGGATGTTTACAGTCTTTTACAATAGCCACTGGTGCAGGCCACCATATAACCTTATCCAAATATATTGCCTTAATAGGGAGCTCTTTATTTCTCATTGGTTCATTGTGTGGGTTGGGAGATATACCAAATGCATATTCACCAGAAGTAACCTTTTTTTTAGGGCCGGACCCTCTTTTTGTTAGGAATGGAACATTTTCATACAATTTATCCATGTACTTCCAACCTTCTTCCTCTCCTTTCATCTGTAATATACCACATATTGTGAAATACGCAGTTCCAGATATTGTTGGGTTCGATGCTATGATTTCTCCTTTATATTCTGGTTTTAACAGATCATCCCAGGTTTTTGGTTCTGGAAGATTTTTCTTTTTGACTAAATCCTCATTCTCCAATATACCAATTGTAACGAGTGAAACCCCTGTCCAATAATAGTCTTTATCAACAAATTTCTTATCAATGTATTCAACATTTGGAGATTTGTAAGGAGTTATTACTCCATCTTTTTTAGCACTTATAAATGCGTCAACCCCTCCTCCAAACCATACATCACACGAGGGGTTGTTTTTTTCTGCATTTAATCTAGATAATGCTTCTCCCGAAGACATTGATACATACTCCATTTTTATTCCAGTATCTTTTTCAAATTCTTTTGCTATAGTCTCCATTCCACCGTAAGCCGCATATACAGTCAATACCTTTTCTTCTGAATCATTTGAATTTTGTCCCCCAATACATCCAGAAAATAATACGGCTAAAATTACGGTAAAAGCGATTGCGACATTATATTTATTCATAACTTCACCCATTAGAATTTCTAATATATAATATTTAATATACATCATCAAAAAAGTATTAAATAGTATTTATGCATTATTATTTAAAAAATCTAATATCTAAAAGAGTAATTAATAAGTATATTAAAAATATACAACAGTATTTACCTATTTTTTAAAGGACATACATATTCACATTCTTTACAAAAAATACAGGAGTTAATATCCACATTAATAATGCAGGATTTTACATAATCATTTGATGAAACTATAGCATTCATGGGGCAGTAATCTACACAGGTTAAACAGTTTTTGCATTTTTTACCATCAATATGGATCTTATTTTCACTAGCATAAATGGCGTTTTCAGGGCATTTCCCAACACATAATCTACAGTTATTGCACTCCTTTGTTATCATTGGTGTTTTTGGTAGTGGAATTTCATTTTTTATAAACGGTATTGTACAAAACATAGCACAGTAACCACATTTTGTACATTTATCTTTATCTATGGTATATCTATCTTCTAATATGGCGTCATTTGGGCATATTTCTAGACAAACTCCACAGCTGGAACATACGATATCCCTAAACTTGAATACCTGTATAGCATCTGTAGGGCATACATCCACACACAGCCCACAACCTATACAGCTGTCCAATTGTGGTTCCTCTGTTTTTTTCCCTTTATCAAATTTTTTTCTTATTCCGAATAGATTTTTTAAGATATTTTTAATTAAATTTCCTTTAAAAATAAATTCTTCTGATCCCATTTCAATCACATGTAGTTATAATAAATTTAAATGTATGGATTATTTTTTCTATTATAAAAGTAAGTCCTATCCGAGATTCAAACGCACAGAACATATTACGTCCCAAGAAAGAGATACGCCCTGGCCGGGATTTGAACCCGAGTCACAGGAGTGACAGTCCTGTATGATAGGCCGAGCTACACCACCAGGGCAAAGATAAAGTGACCGGCAGCGTCGCCCTGTTCCCACCAAA
>JAALLR010000072.1_pt1 | contig 145361 bp, 135 predicted proteins | sample 7245931 | NCBI WGS metagenome assembly JAALLR01 (sample SAMN13049201, study PRJNA578106) | oil field metagenome | isolation source: filtered produced water from oil reservoir B9 | place: USA:offshore Texas | collected 2016 | reverse complement strand
GTTCTTTTTAAGCAGCCTCCGGTTTTTATTTCTCCCTATAGAATTTTATTATCTCCCCATGGATTTCATCCCAATTTTTTACTCTAATAATTCCCTTTGGTAAAGGCATTCTATTATAATAACAATCAATTAATAATACTTTAAATCCAGCACTAAAAAGATCTAAAGCATTTTCACATCTGTCTTCTATAAAAACATCGCACCCTAGTTCTTTTGCTTTATCTACTTTATAATGGCTTCCTAAAAGATATACTTCTTTTTCAGGAAATTTCCTGCTTTTAAGCCATTTAATAGTCACATTGCCATTCTTTTTCCCCTTGCGGTTACATAATATATGTTATCTTCTTGTGCCAATAGTGTGAGAATTCTTTTAGCTCGATTTCTTGCCTTTGCTTTAAGATGAATTTCTTCTCCATACGCATCGTAAAATTTTAAATAATCTTCTCTAGAGACACCTAACACCCTATGAATCTCGTACTCCGTTACATCCTTTGGTTCGATATTAGTGCCAAAATAACTGTTAGCCTTTCTCACCCAAGCGTAGGGGTTGTGATAGTACCATCAATATCAACACATATATTAAGACCCTTCATTATATTCCTCAATTTTGAATTTTCTAAAGTTATTATATATTGATTTAATTAAATCTGCTTTAAGTTTATGTTAATTTTGAGTAAAATAGGATATAATAGATTATGAGTAAAGAAATATATAGGAGGGTTTCATATTGAGTAGTTTAGATTTTATTTACAAAAGACATAGTATCAGAAAGTTTAAGGATCAAGATGTTCCAATTGAAGATATTAAAGAACTTTTAAAGGCAGCTACATATGCTCCTTCAGGAAAGAATCTTCAAAATTGGCACTTTGTAGTAATCAAAAACAAAGATAAAATTGAAGAAATTGCAAAAATTGTGGAAAGAAAAAATGCTGAACTTGCAAGCTATGCTAAGGACGAGGAAGCGAAAAAAGCATTTACTAAATATGTTAAATATCATACCGTATTTAGAAATGCTCCAGTACTAATATTATTTTTTGCAGGGCCATATCCTGCTACAGGATTAGAGTTTTTAAAAGCCAAAGGAGCTTCCAGTGAAGAGATTCATAATCTTTTAAGACCTGCTCCAGGAATCCAAAATATAGCTGCAGCCATGGAAAACTTCTTATTAGCTGCTGCTAATACCGGTTATGGTGGATGCTGGATGACTGGCCCCAACTATGCAAATAAAGAAATTGAAGAGTATGTAGGCTTTAAAAAAGAAGGTTTTTACCTTGCAGCATTAACTCCCCTTGGAGTTCCTGTTGAAACCGAATTGAAAAGTCCTCCCAGAAAGCCTGTGGATGAGGTTATGACTGTTATCGAATAAAAAAATATAAAAAGATAGGTTGCTAAGCGGCCTATCTTTTTATTAATTTCACTTGCCTCGCTAGTTCCTTACAGATATCCTTCAATAATCCTCTTCAAGCTCCGTAGAAGAGCTATTTTAATAAAAAAGATTTAGAGGTAAAAACAGCTCTTCAAAGTCGCTTCAGAGGAAACATTGAAGGATATTTAAAGCTATACTGTTAGAGTAACTAGCACAAGAGGTTAAGTTCTTATTCATAATAAAGTTTTACTCAATTGTACAAATGCTAGTAGGTCTCTTAATCCTAAGAGCTAAACTCTCCATTACTCTGAATAAATGATTTAGATTTTCATCGCCTCGATAAGCAGTCACCATATCTTCGCCTACAACCAAATCCATATGCTGAGGTCCTATTGCTACTACTACACCTTTTCCTTCTTCAATGACTGGACTTTGATATACTCTTCCATCAACTAATTCTTTAACTCTTGATAGTATTGTAACTCCTGTGCCCTCTTGAATTCTTTGCATCTTTAAATATAAATCGGTACTTACTACTAGTGCATGGGGTTCATAGGAGTCGTTTTTCATCAGATTGCTAATTGCTTTAGCAACATCTTTATAGGGAGTATCTCCTTCACTCCAATTTCCTTTCTCTACAACCAGTCTTCCTGTTGCAGACATTATTCCTTCACTTTCTTTTGTTCCATTAAATATAATATCATCTTCCTTTTTAGCCAATGCAGAAGCTGAAGCAGCTACTAAAGAGTAATCAAAGGGACGTCCAAGTTGTTTTATATTTTCTATATCTCTCCAGCTCATAATAAAGTCTTTATATATAAGTGGAACAGGAATGAACCTTCTTTCTGATATCTCAACCTGCTCAGTTTCACCATATCCGAACTTATCAAGTTCTGCTTCTCCATTTAAGTTAATAGTATCAAGTTCAATACTCTGGATTCCTCCACCAAGGGGACCATAAATATGTATGATTTTTCTTCCAACCAGTTTGTTTTTAGCAGTATTTACTACAACATCATCTATTTTTTCCCATTGCTCCTCAGTAAAGGGAGCATTGTCTCTCATTAAATAATCCTTCATATTTTAAAGCCTCCTTTTGAACTACTCATTTATTAAACTTCCAACAGATTTCGGATTCCCATTGCCTTTCAAATCTATTTCCCTATCAGGCATCTCTAGTTTTAGTTCTTCCATCATTTCTTTAACTTCTTCTTGACCTTTTGCAAAAAACTCAGCTTCTTTAGGATCTAAAATATTCAGAAGTGTCATCAGCTCTCCCACATGCTGTCTTTCTTCATCCCTTATGTCCTCCAAAATCTTTTTAGCCCTCGGATCGTCAGTAGCTTGAGCATGGGCATCATATACAAATATAGCTTCAAGCTCACCTACTATGTCCTGTCTTATGGCATTAATAAGTTCTTCTTTGGAAATTTTTCTTGGAATATTCATTCCAAATGGGTTTGGCATATTTGGCATAATTTGTCCTCCTTGCTTTAGTTTGTATACATTTAAATCTATTAGTTTAAATACTGGTTTATTCATACAATTCTATTCCCTGGGTCATATTGTATTTAATCTTTCTACTCATATTTAATACCCTAACATATAATGTTTAATCAAATTAATAGAGAACATCTAGCTTATCCTACACTTTTATGTTTATCCTCCTAAGGTGATATCCTGTTTGCTGTACCAGTTTAAAGCTTCATAAAAATGATCCGATTTAAAATCCGGCCACATTTCGTCTATCACATAAAAATCAGCATATATAGATTGAATCGGTAAAAAACCACTTAATCTTCTTCTGCCTCCCCAACGTATTATTAAGTCTACCCTGCTTATATCTGAGGTATATATGAAATTATGAATATTTTCTTCACTTATTTTTTCACAATTACTCTTTGATAAAGGATTTAAATCCCAGTGCCATCCGTAATTAACTAGAAAATTTACCTTTATTCCGCCTTTCCCAAAGGTCTTTCTAGTTGTATATGGCAGCAGTTCTTTAGGAAACATTGGGGATTCACTATTTCCAACTACTAATAAATCTGCATCTTCCCTTGAAAGAATTTCCACAGCCCTTATACAGGCTTCTGTAAAGGCCTTAGTTTGTATACTAGGTCTTTTAATATTATCTGTCGTGAATCCATAATAGGTTATTTCTTTTACTCCGGCTTCTTTACACAGTTTAAATAACTTCAAACCTGGAGACAGTCCGTAATCATATCCTTTTTCCTTAGATAGGCCCATTCTCACTGACCATCTTCGATTTCCATCAGGAATAATCCCAATGTGGTTTGGAATTCTCATTGAATCACCTCTTAAAAATAAGATAAATTTTGTTATAAGCCTTTAGATTTATAGATATACACTTTTAACATTTAAATTTAATTTAACTTCTTGTGCCAGTTAATCTAATAACAGAGCTTTAAATATCTTTCGAAGATATGTTTTTACCTCTAAATGTTTGTATTAAAACAGCTCTTCTACGGAGCCTGAAGATGATTATTGAAGAATATTTATAAGGAACTAGTAAGGTTAATTTAATAATTTCTTCAAGCATGAGGCTTTCCTTGCAGCGATTTAGGATTGTATTTAGTATCATTGCCAATAACTTTCATATGTATACCATTCATAAATATTACAATAAAATAAAGCCCGGCTAAAAGCCGGACTTTATTTACTTACTGCTGCTCTGCGTCAGTTGGTGGAGTAAAGGTTCTCTGGGCAAGTTCTTTGTCAAGCATTATTAATCCGTTTCCTGACGCTCCAACACGCTTAAGATTTTGAAGCAGTTTTTTAAACATCCCCATTTCTTCTATTTGCTCATCAACGAACCATTTTAAGAAGCTGATTGTAGCATATTCTTTTTCCTCTTGTGCCAAATCCATCAATTTATATATTCTATCAGTAACAATTTTTTCATGTTCCAGGGCAGTATTTATAGCTTCCTCCAGAGAGTTAAAATCATTTTTAGGCTCTGTGTAGGATGAAATCTTTGCCCTTCCATCTACTTCATTTATATAATTATAAAACTTCATGGCATGGAATCTTTCTTCTTCAGCTTGAACTAGAAAGAAATTCTCAAAGCCATCTAAGTCTAAGGATGATGCATAGGCAGCCATTGCTAAATAATAATTTGCTGACAAAAATTCAAAATTCATTTGTTCATTTAATTTTTCCATAAGTTTTTCTGAAACCATATTTTAATTCCTCCTTTTATTAATACATACTAACCATCAACTTTCTATAGTTAGTATGCTCTCAAGATTTATATTTATTAATATGTCTTCCCTATGTTATCATACAAAAAAAATTAACACATCTCAATAGTAATCAAAATATATTTTCTTGAGGTTCCTAATTTCAGATCTATTTTAATAATACCCATTTTTTTGGATTTAAACAGTTAGTTTTTAAAATCTATATATTTAAATTGTATTTTAATTAATTTTTAATATAATAGTATATATAATAGATAGTATAGCCATTTTTTTAATATATTTTAAATGTGAGGTAAAATTACTATGTTATTAAGTACTACTGATATCATCATAAGAATAGTATTATCTTGTGTTTTAGGCGGTCTTATAGGTATAGAAAGAGAAAGCATAAATAGACCAGCAGGCTTTAGAACCCATATTTTGGTATGTATTGGTTCAACAATAGTTATGCTTACAGGGATTTTTTTACTTCAAAACTATAAAGCTTTCACTCAATTAGACCCTGCAAGGATGGGAGCTCAGGTCATCAGCGGCATAGGCTTTCTCGGCACCGGTACGATTTTAAGAGAAGGACTAACCGTAAAGGGATTAACTACTGCCGCAAGCCTATGGGCGGTAGGCTGTATAGGCTTAGCAATAGGAAGTGGCTTTTATATTGGAGCAGTTTTGGCCACTTCTCTAGTTTTCATTACTTTAATGTTTTTTTCGAAGCTTGAATTGTTTTGGACCAGAAAACACAATGAACTGCTCATAAAAGTTATAACCCTTAATAGACCGGGACAAATTGGCAAAATAGGTACTGAACTTGGTAAACAATACGTATCAATAATCAATATTAGTCTAGAACCCGTTAAAGAAACAAATATCGCCATATTTTTGACATTAAAAACGCCAAGGGGCATAGATGTCTCTAAGATTATTGAAAGACTTGAAAAGATCGAAGGTGTAACCCTTGTTGAAATCATTGACTAATAAGCTACAAAAAGATTGTACTTGATAATAGGTGACAGGAAAGACCTAAAAGAGAGACGCGAATATCTTAACCTTAATGTCTTTGTTATCTGCTTTATCTTAATATTATATTATATTATTCATAATGTGCCGAAACCTACACAAGCTAAATAATTCCTTTAAACTTACAATATTTTAGCTTTAAACACCAAAGGAGCCTTTAAAGGCTCCTTTGAATTATTACAGCAGTACTTAAATTTTTTTTCTTAAAAATAATTTATTAAGAAACAACAGAATCTCTGTCTGCCTTTCTCTTATTAACTTCAATCCAATAATCGGCATTTTTAATATCAAGCTTTTTAGGTTCAAATGTAAAAGTATCTATATTCCTTCCCATGGCTTTTTGCTCTTCCCAGTCTTTTAAAACTTTAATACCAATATTACCAAGGATTAATATAGCTATAACATTTAGCCATGCCATAATACCAACACCTAAGTCACCAAGTCCCCAAGCTAATGCTGCAGTTCTTATTGCACCATAGAAAGTTGATCCAATAAGAAAAATTCTAAGAAGATTTATAACTATATGCCTATTAGTAGAACCTTTTCTAAATAGATAGGCAATATTTGTTTCAGCTATATAGTAATATGCCATGATTGTTGAAAAAGCAAAGAAGAACAATGCTATGGCAACAAAAGCTGATCCAAAGTTTGGCAATAAAGTATCAACAGCGGCCTGTGTATATGCAGGTCCAATTTCAGCTCCAGGTAGATTCTCAACTATAAATCCACCATCTGGATTATAAACATTATATTTACCTGTTGACAGTATCATAAAAGCAGTAGCTGAACAAACGAACAGCGTATCAAAATATACTGCAAAGGCTTGAACTAAACCTTGAACAGCTGGATGTGTAACTTCAGCTGCTGCAGCCGCTTGTGGTCCAGTACCTTGACCTGCTTCGTTTGAATAGATACCTCTTTTCACTCCCCATGATATTGCCATACCTAATATACCAGCAAAGGCTTGTTTAGCACCAAAAGCACTCTTAAAAATCAAAGCAAACATTGCAGGGATTTCGCTTATATTAATTATTAATATAATAAGTGCAATTATTATATATCCTCCTGCCATAAATGGAACAATTATCTCTGCAGTCTTACTTATACGCTTAACTCCACCAAATATTATTACTGCAAGTAATGCAGCCAAAACAGCTCCTGTTATACCAGGATTTACTCCGAAGGCAACCTCTACACTTGAAGCTATACTATTTGACTGTACTCCTGGCAAGAAGAAACCCATTGCTATAACAGTGGCTACAGCAAATATGATTGCGTACCATTTTTGTCCCATACCCTTCTCGATATAGTATGCAGGACCCCCACGATACTCTCCATCAATCTCTTCCTTATAAACCTGACCAAGGGCACACTCTACAAAAAAGATGAGCCAGAACCTAAAAACGCAATTACCCACATCCAGAATACAGCACCTGGTCCTCCCATAGCAATAGCAGTAGCAACACCGGCTATATTACCAGTACCAACACGGCCTGCTACAGACATAGCAAAGGCTTGAAATGAAGAAACACCCTCATCTGAAGCTGAACCACCAAATAAATACTTTGCCATATCTTTAAAATGGCGAATTTGTAAAAAACGAGTCCTAAATGAAAAATAAACACCTGCACCTAAACATAAATAAACTAATGCACTACTCCATACAATACCGTTTAAAGAATCAACTATGCCTTGCATTTTCATCCCTCCTATTATTAAAATTTTGTAATAATTACACAATAGTATTTTATCTCACCTTGAATGTAATTTCAAGATTTTTTTTGAATGTCTTGAAAATTCTAGAAATATCAACATATACAAGTTTATAATTTTCAAGGGCATATCCAAAATTCTCTCGTGAATATTAATGTAATATAAACTAAAAATATTTATGCATTTAATCTCAAAAGAGGTAAAAAACGAGAGTTGTCGGCGTATTTACTAGAGAAGAAAGCGAAACTTTTAAACAAGACATAGACTGGGGAATAGTTGTAGCCGTAGAAACTGGCAAAAATAATACATCTGGTATTAGAGAAATAATGAAGCAAAATGGCGCAGTAAAAATTTTATAAGATTAGTACTATTGAGAACAAAGGCGTCTGGCGACGCTTTGTTAGTTCGTAGTTAGTAGTTCGTAGCCCTGATTAGCTCTTAGTTCTTAGCTCGTTAGCTGTTAGCCTTTTTAATATTTAACTGGTAAAAGTTTGTAATTTCTTGCATCCCTTGAATTTACTTTGCTTTATACCTGCAATTTTTTTCAAAAAATGTTTGAATTCCTATGCAATTAAAACAGCTCTTCTACGGAGCCTGAAGAGGATTATTGAAGGATATCTATAAGGAACTAGCGAGGCAAGTTAATTTAGTATATCATCTATTCTTCCCAAAATATCTGAATAATCTCATCCTTTGGAGGACTTGTAATAAGACTTACTATGACAAGGGTAACTAATGCTATTCCTAATGTAGGTACAATAACATGCATTCCCATGAATCTTTTTACTACCGAAACAAAATAAAAATATGATCCAATACCTGAAATCATGGAAGCAATAACTCCGGCAGCATTTGCTCTTTTCCAATAAAGACCTAAAATAATAGGCCATAAGAATGCTGCCTGAAGACCTCCAAAGGCAAACAAATTAATCCATACTATTAGGTTTGGAGGATTAAAGGAAGCTAGAAAAACTATTATGCCGATTATTGCTGTTGAATAGACGCTCAGTTTCTCCAGTACATTAATTCCTCTCTCACACTTTTCAGCATTTGGATTAATATAATTTATGTATAAATCTTTAACGATTGTAGCAGCTGCTAAAATTAATTGAGAATCTATTGTTGACATGATTGCCGCTAGAGGGCCTGCTAAAAATATCCCGGCAAAAACCGGATTTAATACCTTAAGAGTAAGCTCAGGCATTACCTTGTCTCCAACCGTCAAGTCAGGAATTATTGCCCTACCAAAAACTCCTATCATATGCATCCCCAACATCAAAAAACCAATTACAAAGGTCCCTATAATCATAGCTCTATGCATGGATTTCGAATCTCTATATCCCATGCATCTTATGGCTGTTTGGGGAAGGCCGATTACACCAAAGCACACGAGAACCCAAAAAGACAGTATAAAGGGTTTTGCAATAAAACTATTAGGGCCATATGGTGTCAGCAGATCTGGGTCAATTCTTTTAAGATTTAAAACAATATTATTTATTCCTCCGCCATAATTTATAGTTCCTATAAGCAAGGCTATTGTACCTATTATCATTATAACTCCCTGAACAGCGTCAGTTAGCGTAACTGCTCTGAATCCTCCAACGGTGGTATATATAATTACTGTGATTGCAAAAATTACTAATCCTATATTATAGCTAAGTCCTGTAACTGTTTCAAATAATCTTGCTCCTCCAATAAACTGTGCTACCATACCGGCTATAAAGAAAATAATAAGGCTAATGGAGCCGATCATTACAACTACTTTGCTTCTGTATCTCTCTCTTAAGAAATCATTAATCGTAACTGCTTTAATTTTACGAGATATAATAGCAAACTTTTTTCCTAAAACACCAAGGGTCAAGTATGCTGTAGGAAGCTGTACCATTGCTAATAGTACCCATCCGAATCCCATCTTATAGGCTACACCTGGCCCTCCAATAAAGCTACTTGCACTTGCATAGGTTGCCACAAGGGTCATAGCCAACACAAAGGCACCCATGCTTCTTCCCCCTAAAAAATATTCTTCAATAAAGCCATCCTTTGAAGTATTCTTTCTTATTTTATTGCTGTAAAATCCAAGCCAATAAACAATAGCCAGGTATATTATCATTGGAATTAATACACTAAAGTTAGTCATTTATTTCCCCTCCTAGTTATCTTTTTCTTTTCCGTTTTGTACAGCTTTTTCTAATGAAACCTCCTTAAAGAGCTTGTCAACTACAATCCAAGTTAAAAATGAAAAAATGATAAATCCTAACACGCAGCTATAAAAAAACCATGCTGGCAGTCCCATTATGTAACTATAACTTTCCACAGGCTTTGAACCAAGACCATATGCAAATCCGTACCACCATATAAAATAAAGAACTGTTAACACAATGCTAATTATTGTTTCCCTATTTGTTTGTTTATAAATTTTACTTCTGTTGCCTTTTAAATTTTGTTTGCTCATATTTTTCCCTCCAAAAAATTATTGGTTCATTTGTATACTTTTATTTCCTTTTATTGTATAATCTATTTATAAATACATTTAAGGAATGATTCTATGAATGTAATCGAAATTAAAAGATATCTAAAAAAGCTGCCAAAGTTGTTCTTTGGTTTTTCCCTATGTAGCTTAGGTATACTCCTTATGTTATATTCCGACTTAGGGATGAATCCATGGGGAATCTTCCATCAGGGATTGTCTTTGCAAACCGGACTTACCTTTGGCCGAATATCACAATTAACGGGATTAGTAGTTATCCTTATAAGCATCCCCTTAGGTATTATACCAGGTTTTGCTACTATATTAAATATGTACTTTATTGGTTATTTTATAGACTTAATTGATAGTACAAATTTACTATTCACTCCTTCCTCCTTATGGGGAAGACTTCTTTTATTAGGACTTGGTATATGTGTATTTAGCGGGGGTATCTACTTTTATCTCAGCTGTGGTTTAGGTGCGGGTCCTAGAGACGGTTTAATGCTTGGGCTAATGCAAAAACTTAATCGCCCCGTTTCCCAAATAAAAACTGCGATTGAAGTATCAGTTCTGATTATAGGTTTTCTACTGGGAGGCTCTTCGGGAATTGGTACTTTGATAATAGCTATGACAATAGGGTTTACGGTTGAAACTGCATTTAAAATAGGTAATTTTGATCCGAAACAGTCACTCCAAAGAAGTTTAAAAGACGATTACTATTTATTGTTTAAATACCAGGATAAAACGACTAAAATAAATGAACAATAAATTTTCAACAAAAAAGCGTTGATTTTTAAAAAATATATCAACGTTTTTTTATTTTGAATATAATTGAAGTACAAGAAATTTGTAACAAAATATTTTAATGGTAATTTTGGTATACTAGTTTATATAGTTCTTAACTAAAATACTTTTTAAATTATATTATAATATTATAACTGTTTAACTATCTTGTCTACAATATATGTTTTTTATGATAGAATTATATTGTCTAGTATTATTTTATTGCTAAAGTGAGGTGCGGCTATATGGCCATTATAAATAAACTAAGGTCAGCTTTTATTATAGTTATTTTACTTCCCATATTAGGATTAACTGCATATGGAGAAGAATCTAATCGTGCCGTAGTTATCGCTGAAGATGTTGTTTTAAGAGAAAGTACAAATGAAGAATCAAAGGTTTTAGAAAATTTATCCATAGGTGAACACGTTGAAATTATTTCAAATAAAAATAACTGGTACAAGTTGAAGTTGGCTTCAGGAACAACGGGGTGGGTTTTTAATAAATTCATTGTTCCCTTAGATCCTCAAAAACATCAGGTTAAAAAGGGTATTATAAGGGCAAATAATTTGAATTTTAGAGAAAAACCCGATCTGAATTCCAATATTTTATTCCAGCTGTCAAAGGACGATGAAGTACAAATACTGGACAGTAAAGATAATTGGTATAATGTTATCGTCGATTTATCAAAAAAAGGATGGGTATATTCGGACTATGTAGAAGTAAAATTGGATTATCCTTTGGGTCAACTCATCGATGCAGGAGTGAATTTAAGAAAAAACCTTCTTTAGATGGAGATATAATCGATAAATTAAATCTAAATTCATATGTATATATAAAAGATTATAGAAATAGTTGGTACAATGTGTTAACTACAGATAATAAAGTTGGGTGGATTTACAAAGAATCCTTAAATCCGGTTATAGAAGATAAAAAAACTTTAGCAGTATCCAGATCAGCCAGTAGAATCTCTATAGGGATAATAAAATCTGCAAAGGAATTATTAGGAAAACCTTATGTTTATGGAGCAGAAGGCCCTTCAAGCTTTGATTGTTCTGGTTTTACATATTATCTATTCAAAAAGTATAACATTAATTTACCAAGAACAGCTAGAGAACAATCTACTGTAGGAACCAAAATATCTAGGGGTAGTTTGCAGATGGCTGATCTAATATTCTTTGATACATCAGGAAGCAACAACGGTGAAATAAGCCATGTGGGTATTTATATTGGGGGAGGAAAATTCATCCATGCTTCTTCAGGAAAAAATTCTCAGAAAGTGGTCATATCCAATCTAAATGAGGGTTACTATAAATCACGGTTTGTTGTAGCAAAACGTGTAGTCTAATCAAGAACTAATTATAAATGAAAAGGGGGACTTATAATTGCTTTGGTGGACAGAGGAATTAGCTACTGGAATTGATAGTATTGATAATCAACATAAATCAATTTTTGAAGAAGGAGAAAAGATAATACAATTTGACGAAGAAACCTCTAAGAAATCAGTTGAGAATTCTTTTAAATACCTAATCAGTTACGTAATTGAACATTTTAGTTCTGAAGAAAATGTGATGATACGTTATTGCTATGATAATTTTGAAGATCATAGAAATAAGCATACTCACCTAATAGTCAATCTCCATAAGCTATATAAAGACTTTCGTAACAATGGTTTAGATGAAAAACTGCTCGATGATTTTAAGTTGCTTATTATAAAATGGTTAATTAACCATATCGACCAAGATGATAAAAAATTTGCATATTTTATGAGAAAGGCAGGAACATAAATTTTTTATATTTCTGCTTTTTATTTTAAAAGGAACAGCTCTTTTATATTTAGTATAGAAAACTGTTCCTTCTATTTTTCTATCGTGCCCTTTTAAGATTATAATAAACTTTATATTTTTCGATCAGTTTATCGCCCAATCTCACGATATCGTCTAATGAGTAATCCTCGGATAGTTTTTCCATATTTTTTTCCATTCTTTTTAAAACATATTGATTATTTATGAATCCATCAATTTCTTTATCTATTTCATTTATATCATCAATTATTCTGGCAACGCCAGACTGGGCTAAAAATTCTGCATTTTCTTCTTCTTGTCCCGGTATCATGTAGGGGATTAACATCGGGAGTCTCTTCGCTATTGCTTCTGATACAGTTAGTCCCCCTGGCTTAGAGATTAAAAGGTCTGAGCTTTCCATGAGCTTAGGTATGTCTTCTGTAAATCCATATACTATAATTTCTTTATTTTTATATTTATTTTGATAGTTAACTTTAATATTTTCCATTAAGGATTTATTTCTACCACATACTACAATAATTTTTATTTTATTTTTACTATTTACAAGGCCTCTGAGGACATCTTCAATTGCTCTATACCCCATACTTCCTCCCATCAAGAGAACAGTAAAAACTTCATTGTTTCTGTAGGTTTTTGTAGAACTCTTTCTAAGGAATTCTCTCCTAATAGGTATACCATATGTATAAACTTTTTCCTTATTTATACCCTTTTTTATCATGCTGAGACTTGTATATTCACTGCCAGTTATATATGCATCTACATAATTGTTCACATATATTCTGTGGGCCTTAAAATCAGTAATAACTGATATAAAAGGAACTAGCAATTTTCCCTTTTCCTTTAATTTGCAAATTATATTTACAATAAAAGGATGAGTCCCGACTATTAAATCAGGATTTATTTCATTAATAACTTTAAATATTCTTTTGTGAAAAATTTTTGACATATAATTTGTAATTCTTGAATTAACAACTTTATAATTGCTGTATTTATAGAGGCCTTTATACACTCTAGGTAAATTATTAGATAGAATAGAATATCCCTCAACAAAAATCTTATCCATCATTTTACTTGTAACTTTTAAAAAATCAATTATCGTAACTTCATATCCATGGGATTGAAAAACATTTTCTAGTGATCTTGCAGCTTGATTATGCCCTCCTCCAGTGGAAGCCGTCAGTATCACAACCTTTTTCATATATTGATTACCTCCAATCCCCATATTTAAATTGAGAAAGTAATTTTGCATATCTATTTTGTTAATCTGACAAATATTTATTTTATACTTTGAATTAACCCCTACAAAAAAAATATACACCATATTGAAAAGAATATCAATCTCTAATTGCTGACCTACTGAAATATACTTGAACCACTTTTCTTCTATAAGATCCCGTTCACAAATATTTCTTAAATCAAAAAAATATGTTGATTTCTTGACTATCTCTAAAAATATTGGCTATATTTAATATCCTCAAAATTTATTAGAACTTTTACTCATTTCACGCATATGATAGTATTGCAAGTTTAAATAAGGAGATGGATGTCACATGGCTTATGATGATAGAGAACTATTAGCTAGAATTATCAAATGTGAAGCTGGCGGTGAAGGAGAAAACGGAATGAAAGCCGTTGCCTCAGTTATTATGAATAGAGTCCATGTCGCCTATGGCGAATATGCAAGGGTATGTCAGGGAGACCTACGAAAGGTAATCTATCAAAGAGGTCAGTTTGACTGTGTTCGTTCCGTACTGGGAGGAAAACCCAATCCTCAAACTATATGGGCTAATCCACCGGAAGAAATACACTATCAAATAGCAGACTGGGCACTGTCTGGAAATAGATTGTATACAACGGGTTCTACTTTATGGTATTTTAACCCATTTAGTCCTACTTGCCCCTATTATTTCCCATATAATAGAACCGGTAGATTCCAAGTAAGAATAGGAGAACACTGTTTTTATAACCCTACCGAACTCTATGCTCAAACATAGATTAGAGAATATATTAATATAAAATTATAAGGAGGATTTTTAAATGCGTAAAGACAGTTTTTATCCAATGCCAATGTGTCCAATGATGGTAGGCACTATGTCAAAACCTATTCAGATGCCAATGATGCCAAACGATGCTGGTCAATCTGGTCAATATACAGATGCACCAGTAGTTGCACCTGTTACACCTCCAACCACTATGATTCCACCAGACTTTGAAATTGAACCAGGAGCACCGGTCCAACAAGACATAAGCTATACTCAAGGATACTTAAAAACAAAAATAGGAAAGTATATTAAAGTCGAATTTTTAATTGGAACCAATATGCTGATCGACCGTGAAGGTGTTTTACTTGAGGTAGGCATAAGTTATATAGTTATAAGAGAAGCTGGAACTAATGATGAATTAATGTGTGATATATACTCAATTAAATTTGTAAGAATTTTTAAAGATCAAGACGAAGAAAGACCATCAAGAAGGTAACATTATGGAAAATCCACAAAACAATAAAAAATGCTGAAACATCTTGAATGTATCAGCATTTTTTATTCGTTATATACTAGTCATTAAATACCAAGAAGGCCTTTTCTCTTCTTAAAACTCCTCTAGAATAGCTAGTAACATATGTTTTATGCTTATTATAGTATTCCCTTAAGTTGTAGGGACCCCTATTGTATTCAGAAAGAATTCTGTTGTAATTTTCTCCATAAGACTCCTTCAAAATACTTAGATATATTGCACCTAATCCGATATTATATTCCGGTTCAAATATTCTTTTAGGATTATACTTAAGACCTAGCTTATATCCGTATTTTTTTGCAAGCCATTTTTCTGTAGACGGTATAATCTGCATATATCCCCTGTCATTGTCTTCTCCTACCTCATACTTATTGAAATTACTTTCTAGCTTTATAACTGCCAGTATTAGTGAGGGTTTCAAATCCAACTTTTCGGCATATGATACCACGATAGCAGCTGTTTCAATATCCAATGGAGTTTCCTTGGCTATTTTCTCTACTTTATCCAAGTCACTTGCAATATCCATATGTATATATTTCTGCACACGACTAAGCTTTTTTAGAACTGCTTCCCTTCTTTTAAGTTCTTTTATTAGTTGTTGAAAATCTTTAATCTTTTCATCAATTTGTGTTATCAGGAAGGAAAAATCATCATTTTCAATATCAGTTTGTTTTTCACTATTTTTTTTATCTATTTTATAAATGCTGTAAGCATAGGTCGTAGTTGTGAAGTCTATAATTATTAAAACGAAAGTATTTAGCACCAGAATAATAGCCAACCATTTCGATATAAACGATGTGTTAATAATAATCAACTCCTTTCTATTACCTGATTCATTTTTTGTGAAACTTTATCTAACTTCCCTGCTCTATCTCCCATTTTTAGAAATGGAAGTATTATTATCAGGTGAGATAATAGCCCTTGTCTCTTAATACTCCTATAAACAACGTTTTAAAAAATAATTTTCAACATTTACCTCAATATTATATCAAAAAAAGTATTATTTGCTATAATTAATTTGTAATCGGAATATTTTTTTTCATTAATCAAAAAATATTTGATATAATAAGTTTAAAAATCTAATTCAATTTTCTAAAAAGGACAGTAAACTTATGGATATAATAATCCGTTATAAAAAGCTAACTTTTTTTATATTAGGAATATTTACCTTTCGTATTTCATCTTTTGCTCCAACTATAGTTGAAAACTTATACTCTAATGGAACTTATAAATTAATCAGTCAAATAGGAAGTAGTGTTACTGGGATAGTTCCATTTTCAATAGCAGAGTTTATGGTTTTTTTTACCATAGCATTTATTATATCAAAATCAGCTAAAATAGTTAAGGGAATTGTTACCCAAAGAATAAAGTTCACGCAATTTATTTTGAAATCTCTAAAAAATATACTTGTTTTTCTCTCTTTTATTTACTTTATATTTGTTTTCATTTGGGGATTGAATTATCACCGCATGCCCTTTTCTAAAATAATAGGCTTAAATATTCGACCTGCTTCGGCTAAGGAGTTAGAAAAGCTATGCGATAATCTCATAAGACGAGCTAACATATTACGAGATTTAGTAAATGAAGATCATAAGGGAGTAATGAAAATTGAGGGTGGTTATTCAACTGTATTTGATAGAGCATATTTAGGCTACAAAAATGTGTCTCAAATTTTTCCTGAACTTAGCGGGATATACGGCAAACCCAAAGCAGTTCTACTTTCGCGAGCTATGTCCTATGCAGGTATATCAGGAATCTATTTCCCTTTTACCTTTGAAGCAAATGTAAATATTGAAATACCTGATTCAATGCTTCCAGCTACTACTTCCCATGAAATGGCCCATCAGCGGGGGAGTGCACGGGAAGATGAAGCAAACTACATTGCCTACATTACATGTAATATGCACCCAGACCCTGATTTTAAATACTCAGGAACCCTTTTAGCTTTGATACATTCAATGAACGCCTTGTTTAAAACTGACAGGAATAAATATTATGATCTAAAAAGCAAATTCAGTGAGGGGGTAGACAGGGATTTAGCTTATATTAATAAATTTTGGCAATCCTATGAAGGTCCTATTGAAGACGCTTCAACTAGCCTTAACAATACCTATCTAAAGGCCAATGACCAAGAGGCAGGTGTGCATAGCTATGGAAGGATGGTCGATTTATTAATTGCAGAATATCGTTTAAAGAAAAAAAATAGCCAAGCTTCTTTTTCCTACTAACTATGAACTCCTTCATGCATTTAGTATTATCATTTTTAATTTCATATATAACTTTAGAAATTTCTGCTGATAAATAAAAAAACTTTACTTTTACCATGATACCAATTATAATTATTGGGTATTGTATTTCTATATTAAATATTAAGGAAGGGAACTCAGATGAAACTGATAAGTTTTGATGCATTGCGCACCTATAACATGAGTAGTGCTCATTATATCAAACCTGAAAATCTGTTTAAAGAAAAGGAAAAGGTGAAAGAAGCAGACTGGATTCTCTTTCCAAAATACTGGCAAATTAATACATTGGTCTACGGACTAAAGAAAAATATTTTTCCAAATATAAGCACATACCATCTAGGGCATAATAAAGTTGAAATGACTAGGGCTTTTATGGCAGTATGTCCTGAAAATACTCCTTATACTGAAATACTGAGTAATACTCCTAATAATCAGGAATTAATTTTAGATACCTTTTCCTTTCCTTTTATAGCAAAGGAAATCAAAAATTCAATGGGTAATGGAGTATTTCTTATTCAAAATCCAAAAGAGTTTAAAAATTACTGCAGGCAAAACAATGTACTTTATGTACAAGAAAAGCTTCCTATCGATCGTGACATAAGGATAACCTATGTAGGTGATGAAATAGTAGGAGCGTACTGGAGGATAGGTTCAGAAAACAATTTTAAAAACAATGTGGCCCAGGGAGGAACAATCTCTTACGATAATATTTCTGCTGATGCGCTGTTATTGGTAGAATCCATTGCTAAAACTCTCGGAATCAACCATGCAGGCTTTGACGTTGCAGAAGTTGACGGGCACTATTATATCTTAGAATTTAATGTATTTTTTGGTACCAGAGGACTACTGGATATGGGTGTAAATTTAAGTGAAATAATTCTAAAGTATCTGAAAAGCCACCCCTCCAATATTCCAACCGACCCTATTTTTCCTTTCCCCAGGATATCTTAAAAAGAACCTTATACTTAAACTAAGTATAAGGTTCTTTTTATTTAAGGTGTTCAACTTTTATGTTATACCTTTTTTAGAATAGTTTAAATACTCCAAAGAGTTTTGCCGACATAAGTATAATTGCAACTACTAAAATAACCTTAACCCATTTGTCTCCTTTTTTCACGGAAAAGTTACTGCCAATATAAGCCCCTACTCCATTTCCAACAGACAGGCTTAATCCGTAGAGCCAGTTTACCTTTCCATTTATTATAAAAATCAACAGCGATAGAGCCATATATATGGCTACTATAAAGACCTTCATACTGTTTATGCGTACTAGCGAAAATCCTGTTATCAGTGTAAGAGCTGCTATTATTATAAACCCAACTCCCGCCTGTATAGCTCCACCGTAAATACCTATAAAGAAAAATATTATAGCGCCTATTATTTTATCTTTTTTCTTTAATGATTCTTTTTTTGTTTTTAATTTGCTTTGGGGATTCCATATAATTAGAGCTAGCACTATCAGCATAACTACAGCCAGTATCTTATTGAAAAGTTCAGCTGGCATTGAAATAGCAAGGTTTGAACCTATTAATGAACCAACAACAGCAGGTAATGCTAATGTAATGTTTAACTTCCAATCGAAAAACCCTTTACTTCTAAAGTTGCTTATTGCAATGATATTTTGTACCATTAAAGCTATCCTATTTGTTCCATTAGCAACAGCAGAGGGCAATCCTAAAAATATTAACATAGGCATCACTATCAAAGAGCCTCCACCTGCGTTTACATTCAAAAATCCTGCTGCTATCCCCGTTAATATAACTAATACAATATGTAATATAGACATAATTTAACCTCCATAAATATTAATATGTTTCTATGTATATTCATTAATATATTATACTATAATCTTATATTTGAACAGTAAAAATCAAGTCTTTATTCTAAAATATGCAAAGACTTGATTTTAGTCTAGTTTACTTTTTGTTGACAAGTATGTGTATGGTAGGTTTTTTTAAGACCTTTTCGGCAACTCTATAAACATCATTAGCTTCAATATAATCCAAATTTTTTAAATCCTCAGAAAAAGCATCTATCTTTTTGCCCATCAGCTTTTGATTCAAGACATAACTACCCAATCCTTCTGAATCCTCTAAAATTAGAGCAATTGAGGTCTTAATCACCTTCTTCATTAGCTCAATATCTCTCTTACTAATGACTATTTCTCTTGTGTTGATTCTTTTTATACAGTCCTCAATAATCTCTTTGACTTCCCATATATCATCTTCACCAACAGCTGTATAGATATAATAGGTCTTTATGCCTTCAGTAGTATCCATTTCCGTATATACGTCATAGGCAAGTCCCCTTTCTTCCCTTAGGGCTCTGAATAAAATAGAATTTGGACTTTCGCCAAGTTTATGGTTCAAGATATCCAAGGCAAGTTCTTCTCTACGACTGAGACCATGAAATGTGTACAGATAAACAAGTGTATTCTGTTCTATATTTTCCTTATAGGAAATCTTTTCTACAGCTCGATTTTTTTCGATGATAACGTCTCTTTTTATGCTCTCACTTTTAGACCATTTGCCAAAATACTTTTCTATAATATTCTTCATTTCATTATGTTTTAAAGAAGACACTATACTTATAATACATCTATCAGGTCTAAAGTTGGCATCATAAAATTTTTCTAACTGTTCCTTTGTAAAGTTTTTTACGTTTTTTTCCGTTCCTATTACATCATATTTCAATGGGCTTTTCTTAAAGGCTAGTTCATGGACTTTATTCAAACTATAATCCTCTATATCGTCAACACATGTTTTAATCTCTGTTAATATAACTCCCCTTTCCTTTTCTATTTCTTCTTCGGGAAAGGTAGGATTCATAATTATATCGGATAATATCTCTATAGAATCTTCAAACTCCTCTTCTAATACCGTAACGGACAGTACTGTACTAGTATAATCGGTATATGCATTATAGGTGCCTGCCCTCTCTTCCAAATCTTTATTGATTTTATTGTTATCCCTTTTTTTTGTGCCTTTAAATAACATATGCTCAATAAAATGGCATATCCCATTTTCATCTTCCATTTCATCTAAAGAACCTGCTTCTATTCCAACATGGATAGAAGCGATATTTGTATCTTTTTTTATTGTAACAAGTCTAATACCATTTACTAAAATATGTTCCTGTGAATCGAAAACTTGTTTTTTCATCATAATTACTCCTACTTTCAGTTTTGTATATTTTCTCTAAAAAATAATTATATATGATTTCATCTAAAGTTGGAATATTTAATAGCAAAACATAATAAAAAAAATTTCCTGCATTAAATTGTAAATACAGTAAATTTTTATCAGTAAATTTTTATCGTTGGAAAATGGTAAAAACATCCAGGTTATCTCCCTTCTCCCTATTAGAATTTCTTCTCAGAAACTCCCTACTATTTTAGCACATCCTACATTCACCCCTTGGTTAAATCCGGTATTGTCAAAGATTTTTGCTTGAAACACCTGGAAATTTAGTATTTGCAATGATTTAGGGTTCAACCCCTTAATCCATCCCTTTCTACCTGTTAGTTCCCCAAATATTTGCGTTAAAATCTTTGTAGACAATGGCAAAGTTTATAAAAGCGAACAAATGCAGCTCATTTGTGCAAGTCTCGGTACCATACTTTGCTACGCAAGACCTTATTCTCCAGAATCAAATTTAAAGTCCCTGTAAAATATGTTGGTGATAAAATTAATGTTAGATATGATCCTAACTCTTTAGAAAAAGCATATATTTTCTCCAACGAAGGTAAAGTTTTAGAAACTATTTATCCTATAAACAAAATTGATAATTCAAAGATAATAAGAAATCAAAATGTTAAAACTGTAGATTTTACGCCATACTCTATAAATTAAATTTTGGAGTTGTTGTTAATTATGTATAAAGCTTTTTATGGATTATCAAAGAACCCTTTCCCAAAGGTGAACTTACTCAATTTCTTAAAAATTTAATTCTAGATGATTTAAGAATCATTTTTAATTTTGAAATGGATTCTAAGGACTATGCTATTTTAGTTCTTGTTGGCCAAGTACCTTTTATCACTCAGCTTAATAGGCAACCTCATGAAGCTTTAAGACAAAGGATTGTTATTAATTATAACCTACAAGGTCTTACTAAGGATGAAGTTAAAGATTATATTGTATTTTCCCTTAAAAATGTTGGATGTAGTGAACCTATTTTTACAGATGGTGCCTTTAAACTTCTTTTTTCAAGCACAAATGGCTTTTTAAGAAAAATAAATCGTCTTACAAAATGTGTCTTATAGCTGGCGCTAGTCAAAAACTAAAATCCATAAATAGGGAAATAGTTCTTAGAGCTCAATCAAAAATAAACATTATAGCAAAATAAAGTATTATTTGATTTCCTACAGAAAACTTTAAGCTTTGCATTTTTCATTAGTTTTTTCCGGTGCAGATTGTTTAATCTGATTTTTTTTACTAATTTTAGCCTATTTCTAGAAGGAAATAATTTGACTTTTTTGGAGTGAAATAATTTGCCGTATAACAGTTACGCATGCCCGGCACACATAGTAAAAGCCTATAACTTATAGAGATTAAGTTATAGGCTTTTACTATATTTTATAATAGATTAATCTGCTACATATGTTTGCAAAGCATTGCCGCTCCTACTATGCCTGCTTCATTACCCAGCCTAGCCAATGTTATTTTGGCAATTTCCATATCACCAAAGGCTTTATTATTATTTATATTTTTTTCAATTAAATTCAAAAGATAATTACCAGCTTTAGAAACCCCTCCACCTATGGCGATAACTTCCGGATCAAGTATATTAATTAAATTTAAAAGTCCAATTGATAAATATTTGATAAATCTGTTAACGGCTTTAACTGCCACGCAATCTCCTTCCTTGGCAGAATCAAGAATCGTTTTGGCTTCCAAAAGGTCCAAATTACCTTCCAATTTATCAATTATGATAGTTTCTTCCTTTGTCTCCTCAATTAATTTTTTAGTATATCTAATTAAGGCTGTCGCTGAGGCAAAGGTCTCTAAGCAGCCGTTTCTTCCGCAACTACAGTCATAAAAGTTTTCCCCTACAATGGTATGTCCGATTTCGCATCCTATACCATGGGAACCGTTATGAAGCTTTCCATTTACTATTATTCCTCCGCCTATTCCTGTCCCGATAGTTATAAGGGCAGAATTGTCTGCCCCTTTTAGAGAGCCTATTTCATACTCTGCTAAAGCCGCTACCGATGCATCATTATCAATGTACACAGGCTTATCAAACTCTTTTTCCATTAATCTTTTTAATGGAACATGTTTCCATCCAAGGTTTACACATTCAATAACGTTTCCCGTATCTTTCTCTGCCATCCCCGGGATTCCAATACCTATTCCTAAAATATCAGTCATTTCTTTATGAGATTCCTTAACTAATTTCTTTATCAGTACAGTTATATCTTCTATAACTTCATGTGCAGGCCTTTCTGCCCTGGTTGGACATGACTTTTGAAATAACAGTTGCCCATCTTGATCAACTAGTCCAACAGCTATTTTAGTTCCTCCAACATCAACTCCAACGTACATCTTAATTCCTCCATTTAAATTTTCTAATTAGTTCTTCATATATGCAGTATATATTAATTATACCACCTATAATGTACAAAATGCCAGATGATATTAATAAGAGTTACCATGTATTTATTGATCTAAATTCCTATACACATCGTCTTTCATGTGAAAACCATCTTTTATTACTGTCGAGTTAATATTATATTTAGTGACGGGGATTGGGATAAGTACATAGTATGGTACATAATACTTTCCATCAAAAATTGTATTTTTTATGTTTAACTCCTTCCCCTTTGCAAGTTTTATAGCTATTCTTGCCGTTACATCCGCCATCTTTTCTATAGGCTTATAAACTGTCATATACTGAGTACCCTCTACGATTCTTTGACATGCCGCCAGGTCTGCATCCTGTCCTACTGTAACCGTCTTTCCTGCAAGTCTATGTTCCGACAAGGCTTCTATTATTCCTCCAGCCAGACTGTCGTTTCCTGCTATTACTGCATCTATTTTTTTTCCTTCTTGAAGAAGCTCATCTGTCACTTTAAAGGCATATTCTTTTAACCAATTTGGTGCCCATTTTTCAGAAATTATATTAATGTCTCCTTTTTTTATCTTTTGCTGTAATATTTTATCATAGCCTTTTTTTATCATTTCTGTGTTATGGTCACTTGTGGGGCCGTTAATTATAAGATAATTTCCCTCAGGCACCTTTTCTACAACATATTTTGCCATCAATTCTCCAACTTTTGTATTATCAAAGGATATATAAATATCAACATTTGAATTTAAGACTAATCTATCGTATGAAATTACTTTTACACCTTGTTTTTTTGCGAGTTCGACTGCCACTGCAGCTTTTTGAAAATCAGTAGGCACAATAATTAAAACGTCTATACCACGCTGAAGAAGGTATTTGACCTGTTTTAACTGATCTTTATCATCGTTATTTGCATTCTGTACTATTATATCTGCTCCCATTTCCTTGATCTTTGCCATCAGTATATCTCTATCTTTAATCCATCTTTCTTCTTTTAAAGTTCCAAGGGAAAAACCAACCTTTATATTGCTATCAACTAATTCGAAAGGCTCCCTATCACTTTTTTGGGTACGAGGAGTAGAATTTAAACTCTTAACTGTCAAATATACAAGGATTGCTAAAATGATGCAAAGAAATATAACAGTTAAACGATAAATAGTTCGTTTTAGTTTCATTATCATACCCCCTCTTGGTATACCCTACTTGTCCTAAACTCCGTCGGTGTCATTCCCGTAACCTTTTTAAAAATTTTACTAAAATAATTTGGATCGCTGTATCCAATTTTATAACAAACTTCTTTAATACTAATGGTGGTATCCTTTAAAAATTCTTTAGCCTTATCTATTCTCAGTTCTGTAAGATAATCTACAAAGTTTTTACCAATTGAATCCTTAAAAAATTTACTAAAATAATGATAACTCATATTAATTTCTTTGGCTACGTCATCTAAACTTATATTCTTATGATAGTTCCCGTTTATATATTCTATAGCCTTCGATATCAATCCATTTAACTCCTTCTGCTTTGACTCTTCTATTTTAATTAAAAAGTTTTTTAAATAATCTATATAACTTACCTTGAGTTCTTTTATATTATGGATTTTAAGCATTTGGATTAAATATTTATTCTCTGAGACATCATTTTCCTCTATATCATAGGGAAGGGCCCTTTTAAAGATAATCAAGAGCTCTATGAGCCGTGATTTAATCTTATCAATATCATCTCCGTAATTCGTAGAAAGCCACCAAAAAATTTCTTCAAAAACATTTAATCCTCCTATAATATCTCCCGTTAAAATCTTGTGAATAAATATCTTTTCCTTATTTACCGGATATGAATCTATTTTATTTAATGAAGGGGCAATATCTTCAAAGTGAGTTGTTAAATCACCGTTTGTAACCGACGCAGCCATATAAGCCTCATTATAGGATTTTGAAAAATTTTCTATTCCATAGCTTCTTCCTACTCCCACTTTATAACTTATCCCTACTAATTTACTAACCCTTTCAGTAACTTTTTTAGCAGTATCAATAGCCATATTTCTAATTTCGTATGGGTCCATATTTTGATGAACTGGAATATATGCTACTGTCCTATCAAGAAGAGATGGTCCAATAAGACAAGGCACCACTCCCTTAAGTTCCATGCTAAAGATATCATAAAATCTTTGTTTTTCCAGGCTATTTTTAAGGTTTTCCTCTTTAGTAGGATTTTCATGATCATCTACTATTGCCAGCATTACATATCCATGCCCTATCTTCATGTTAAATATGTCTTCATAAAATTTTATATCCTTTATAACTCTCCCATTGAAAAGTTGGGAGTAAATAAACTGTCCCTCCATATGAGGTATGATCTTATTTATCTTTTCCTTCAATTGTATTTCCCTCTGAATAGCTTTACGTTTTGTGGAAATAACTTTACAAATATTGTTCAATGTCTCAATAACCTTATTTTTATTTAATGGTTTTAATAAATATTCATGAACTCCTAAATTTACTGCATCCTTAGCATAATTAAAATATTCATATGCCGTAATTATTACAAACAAAGTGTTATTATTTGTATTCTTTATCTGTCGAATTGCCTCTATTCCGCTAATACCCGGCATTCGAATATCCATAAATATGACATCGGGCTTTAGTTCAAGAGCTTTTTCTATTACTTCCCTTCCAGAACCTGCAGCTCCCACGATCTGAACATTGCTTAAATATTTTTCTACTATAAACTTTATAGATTCGATTACTATGTGTTCATCATCAGCGATTAAGAGCTTTATCATCATAAACCACATCCTTATAATATGGTATTTTTAGGGTAACCTTTGTTCCGTAACCCACTCTGCTTTCTATTTCTATAACGTCCTCTATTTCAGCTATATTATAAAAGAGCCTCAGTCTGTCTATTACATTGTGGATTCCAATTCCTGTAACGTGTTTCTTCGATAAATCTCCATCATCCTGAGAAATTAAGGCTCTTACTTGGCTTTTATCCATTCCCATACCATTATCTATTATTTCAATTAGAATTTTCTCTTTATGGGCTTTAACGTTCAGATGTATCTCTCCCTTTCGCTCCAGGTCTTCAAGTCCGTGGATATAGGCATTTTCAACAATAGGCTGAATAATAGTACAAGGTATGACTGCATCAAAAGCTGTTTCATCAATATCTGTAAAAAATTCTATTTTGTTTCCAAACCTTGTCTTTAAAATATACATATAATTTTTTGCATTGTTTATTTCATCGGCCAGACTTACGGGTTCATCAATTTTTTTAAGATTGTATCTAAATAGCTTTGCAACATTTTCTATAAACTCTGAAGCTTTATCGGCTCCTTCCATCATTGAAAGTTGTGATGCAGTATTTAAAGTATTAAATAAAAAGTGAGGATTGATTTGAGACTGAAGGGATTTGAGCTGTGCATCCTTTAGAAGACTTTTCATCTTTAAGTTTTGCATCTCCTGCTCCTTTAATTTTTTTTCAACCTCAGCCTGCCTTTTGATCTCATCTATATAGCTTCTGATATTTACGACCATTTTATTGAAGGCCTTTGCTAGCACATTTATTTCATCATTAGTTTTTATTTCAACAGGTTCAATGTCAAAATCACCCTTTGAAACCCTCTCTGCAGAATAAGCCAATTTTTTTATTGGCCTGGTTAAACGATAAGTCAGTATAATTGCTAAAAATATATTAACAATAACAGATACTATAATCAAAAATAAATTGAAATAACTTACGATGGTCATATTTTTAGTAATCATATTATACTTTTCCGAACCCTTTTCTAATCTACTGTTTAGCAGGTTATTTATATAGAATTTTATATGTCCGCTTATTTCATTGGATCTTTGAAAATGGGCTATATATTCACTGCTGATTCTGCCTCTCTTAGCCCTTATGGCCTTATCCGTTTCCTCAAGAAGATTATCTATCATAAATCCTATATCCTTCAACATGAGGCTCTGGGTATCATATGCAGCTTTCCTTGGTATATCCATTGCCTTTTTCTGTAAATTGCTGTAAACAGTGTAATAATTCAGGAGGGATTCAGAGGATTTTGTTGTTAGATATCTTTCCACCTCTATTGTAAGGGAATTCACATCATTATTTAGATCATTTAGATAAACATAATCTGTAATAATTCCCTTTAATCTAGTCAATACCAGCTTTGCATTATAATATGAAAAAAAGCTGGTTACACTAAGCAAAATAATTGTAATATGCCTGTAAATTTAAAAATATCTTTGTTCATGTCTTCACCAACTATTCAATTGATTCAGCTTTTTTCTGGTATTTTAAAACATTCTCCTTTGTTATAACCTTTACTCCTGTGTCTATAAAGGTAGAAACGTTATTATTTTCCTTTATATCTATTAATGCCTTAACACTCTCATATCCCATCTTATAAGGATCGCTCATTACAGTTCCATAGATAATACCCTTACCAATATATCTCAAAATATTTTTTGTATCTCCATAGCCGACCAAAGATATGCCACCAACTTTATTAAGTTCTACTATAAGCTGGGCTGCACCCAATGTATCAACAGAATTGGTGGCATATATGGCATCTATATTGTTATCACTGCTTATAATAGATTGTGTAATTTCTTCAGCACTTAAAATTCCCATCTTTGATGTATATATCTTTGCCACCTTCATATCAGGATAGTTTTTTATTGTACTTAAAAATCCATTGATTTTAATATTCTGGCTTACAGTATCAAGTTCATAGTCATTACTAACTATGATTGCTATATTTGCCCTACCCTTTGTAGCTTCTATCATCAGATTTGCTGCTTGCTTACCCAGTAAAAAACTGTTTGTACCAACAAAGGCACTTCTATTACTTTTTTTATCATCATTTTCTATGGTAACGACAGGAATGTCTTTATTGTAAGCTTTATTTATAAGATTGGTAAAATCTTGATTACTGGAAACATGAGTAATTATACCATCTACATTGGAGGTAATAGCTATATCTAGGTATCTGAGCTCGTCCATAGGGTTGTTAAATCTTGGAGCGTTAAATTCAACTGCCACTCCGTAATCCTTTGCCGCACTTTCAATTCCTTGTTTGACTTCCTTCCAAAACGGATCTACAGAGTTCTGGGCAATCATGTAAAAATGATATCTTGGTGCTGCAGAAGAAATACTATCTCTTTCTTTATGAATCTTATACAAAAATATACTTGTAATTGCTATAAGTATTAACAGTATAAGAATTATATACTTTTTTACGATATTCAAAAAGAATACAGCTGCCTTCATCTAGTTTGTCCTCCTACCAATTTAGGTCTAAAGATTCCCTATTGAATATATTATAAGTGAAATATTCAATAAATTCAAAGAAACTTCTCTTTATTTTTATTCACCAAAAAAAGGCAAAGGTATCCTAGGACACCTTTGCCTTTTTTAGTGAATCTATTTATAAAAAGAGGGGAGTAAAATTTTATTCTACTTTTTGAGGTTTTATGCCCCATATTTCCTTTGAATACTCTAATATGGTTCTATCACTACTGAAATTTCCTGCGCTGCTTAAGTTATACCAGCATTTTTTCGCCCACTCAATTCTATCTCTATAGGCTTTATCTACTTTTTCCTGGGCATCTCTATAGTCTGCAAAGTCTTTGAGCAGGTAGTAGTTGTCTGGTTTATGCCAATCAGTTCCATCCAGCAGCGATTTATACAGATCTTCAAACATACCTGTTTCGTCATCGTTAAAGGTTCCATCAATAAATGTATCTACAACTCTCTTTAATCCTGGAACATTTTCATAATATTCCTTTGGATCATAACTTTCCTTAATTTCTTCTAATTCCTCCACTCTTGTACCAAATATGAAGTTGTTTTCTTCTCCTGCTTCTGCAACTATTTCCACATTTGCTCCATCATAGGTTCCGAGGGTAGGTGTTCCATTTAGCATAAACTTCATATTACCCGTACCAGAAGCTTCTTTACCTGCAGTAGATATCTGTTCAGATATATCAGCGGCAGGAAAGAGTTTTTCAGCATAGGAAACTCTATAATTTTGAACAAATATAACCTTTATTTTGTCATTTACATCTGGGTCGTTATTAATCAGTTCAGCTATTTCATTTATATATTTTATGATGGCCTTTGCCCTAAAGTATCCTGGCGCAGCCTTAGCGCCGAATATAAAGGTTCTCGGTACAATATCCATCTCCGGATTTTCCTTTATCCTATAATATAGATCCAGGATATGAAAAGCATTCAGCAGTTGTCTCTTGTATTCATGAAGCCTTTTTATCTGAATGTCAAATAAAGAATTTGGATTTATCTCTATTCCTTCATGGATTTTTATATAATTCGCCAGTTCAAGTTTCTTTTCATACTTAATTTGCAAAAATCTTTTTAATACCTTTTCATCTTCTACATATTTTTTCAGTTCTTCAAGCTTAGATAAGTCCTTAAGCCATTCTTCGCTTCCAAGCAGTTCTGTTATAAATTGTGTCAACTCTCTGTTGCTAAGGGCAATCCATCTTCTTGGAGTAATTCCATTGGTCTTATTCTGGAATCTATTTGGATACAACTCATACCATTCTTTTAATTCCCTACTCTTTAATATGTCCGTATGGAGTTTTGCCACACCGTTAGTGGTATGAGTGCCATGTATTGCCATCCATGCCATGTGTATTAAGTTGTCTGAAATAATTCTCATTTTTTTAATCTTTTGGACATTGTAGCCTTTTTCTTTTAACTCTATTACAAATCTTTCATCTATCTTCTGAATTATTTCGAATATCTTTGGAAGGACTTTTTTATAAAGTTCCACATCCCACTTTTCAAGGGCCTCTGATAAAATAGTATGGTTTGTATAAGCAAATGTTTTAATAGTTATCTCCCAAGCCTTTTCCCAGTCAATCTTTTCTTCACAGGTCAGTATTCTCATCAGTTCAGGTATTGCTACAACAGGATGGGTATCATTTAGTTGTATAGCATGGTACTCAGGGAACAGTTGAAAATTAGAACCAAATCTTTTCTTGAATTTTGCAACTAAGTCCTGAAGAGATGCTGAAACAAAAAAATACTGTTGCTTTAACCTTAAAATCTTTCCTTCTTTTCGTGAATCATTAGGATAAAGAACCCTTGATATGTTTTCTGCCCTATTTTTCTCATTTACTGCTTCATCGTATTTTTGAGAATTAAACAGTTGGAAATCGAACTCCTTTATAGGATGAGCTTCCCAAAGTCTTAGCTTATTTATATTTTTGGTTCCATACCCAATAATAGGTGTGTCATAGGGTATGGCCTTTACTTTACCATCTCCGAATTCAACAATTACCGCATCTTCATCACGTCTTATGGACCAAGGATCCCCATATTTCAACCAGTTATCTGCTTCTTCTATCTGAAATCCATCTTCAAATCTTTGTTTGAAAATACCATATTTATATCTTATTCCATAGCCCGTTAAAGGAAGATTCATTGTTGCAGCTGAGTCCAAAAAACATGCAGCAAGCCTTCCCAGGCCCCCATTTCCCAAACCCGCATCCTCTTCAATTTCTTCAATATAATTAATATCAATATTAAGCTCTTTTAAAGTTTCCTTCACTTCATCATAAATCCCAAGATTAATCAAATTATTTCCTAATGCTCTCCCCATCAAAAATTCAGCGGAAAAGTAATAGGCTTGTTTTCCCTTTTGATACTCTCTTTCCGTATTTGTCCAATTATCGACTATTACTTCCATTACTGCCTTAGAGATTCCATTGTACTTCTCGTAGGCTTTTGCCTTATCCAAAGGCTTTGCATAATTTATTTTGACGAATCTCTCTATGGCTTCTTTGAATTTCTCTTTATTGAACATTATCTTCCCTGCCTTCCATAAAGCTTAGTAATTTCATAAATTTTTTCAGCCAATTCATCGGTTAAGTCTTCTTTTCTTACTCTCCACTGCCAGTTTCCTCCTATTGTTGAAGGAATATTCATCCTTGCTTCACTCCCAAGCCCTAAAAAGTCCTGCATCTGTGCTATAGCCAGATTGCCTACGGAACTCCAAGCTCCTCTAATGAACCCCCAATTGTAGCCCTCTTCTTCGTTTAATTTTAAGTATTTAATAGCAAACTTAACATCTTCTTTTCTAGCATTTTCAATCCATCCATTAACTGTATCGTTATCATGGGTTCCGGTATATACAACACAGTTTTTATCATAATTGTGAGGTAGATAGTCACTTTCCTCCCGGGTATCAAAGGCAAACTGCAGTACCTTCATCCCTGGATATCCACTATCCTGCCTAAACTTTATTACTTCCGAAGTTAAAAAACCTAAATCCTCAGCAATAATATTTACATCGCCTAATTCCTTTTTTATTGTTTTAAAAAGTTTCATTCCGGGTCCCTTTACCCATCTACCATTTTCCGCAGTATCATCTCCGTAGGGAATTTCCCAATAAGATTCAAATCCTCTAAAATGATCTATTCTTATGACATCATATAATTTTGCATTTCTCTTTATTCTATCTATCCACCAATCAAAGTTCCTTTCTTCTAAAAGATCCCATTTATATATGGGATTACCCCATAATTGCCCTGTTGTAGAAAAGGCATCGGGAGGACATCCGGCAACTTTGATGGGAATCTTATCTTTATTCAACAAAAATATTTCGCTATTCGCCCATGTATCTGCACTGTCCTCCGCCACATAAATAGGTATATCTCCAACAATGCTTATTCCCTTTTCATTAGCATATTTTTTTAGCTTCATCCATTGCTTAAAAAAGATATACTGTAAAAATATCCAGTAATCCATTTCATCCTTTAATTTTTTTCTATAATATTTAACTGCATGTTTTTTCCTCAGCTTTATATCTTCATCCCACTTTTGCCATGACCTCAGGTTAAACTGATATTTTACAGCCATGTATAGGGCATAGTCTTCCAGCCAATGCTCATTTTCTTCCCTGAATACTTTTATTTGTTCTTTATACTTTTTACTTCCCTTTTTGAAGGCTTTTTTTAGTAAGGGCATTCTATTTTTAAATATTTTTTCATAGTCAACTATTTCTCTATTACTTCCTAAATCAACGCCTTCAATATCTTCACTGCTTATCAATCCATCCTGAACTAATAATTCTAAATCTATAAAGTAAGGGTTCCCCGCAAAGGAGGAAAGAGACTGATAGGGCGAGTCTCCATAACCTGTAGGTCCAATGGGAAGTATCTGCCAATAATTTTGGCCTGATTTTTCTAAGAAATCTACAAATTCGTATGCATCCTTTCCAAAGGTTCCTATTCCATATGGACTAGGTAAAGATGTAATATGCATTAAAATTCCACTGCTTCTCTTTTTCATATAGTTTCTCCTTCTCTTTTAAAAATATAGCTCTAATCAATGCTTTCGCGAATGGACAAATGCGTCTTGCGACTCTTTTTTTTATTAATTGATGTCTACTGATTTTTTTGTTATACTTCCGTCTACATCTATTATTTCAAAGTTTAGTCTTTGAACCTTTTCGTTTCCCCTATTGTCAATATTTATTTTAAATTCTCCATCTGCTTTTTCAATTTCAATGGCTATTTCAGAGTATTTTCCTTTCTTAAAATCATATGTTTTTCCATCATCATCGTAATAAATATATGAGGTTTTATCTTCGATAAATGCTATTATATCTAGCTGCCTATTATCAATGGACTCTACGTTTTTAGCATGCTTTCCTAAAATCAACATTTTATTCTTTCTTATAAATACAGGTATTTCTTTGATCTCAACATTCAGGTATCTATGACCCTTTTTAACTATTTCATATTCTCTATCACTGTATTTTTTTACCTTCCATAAAAGCATGTCCTCTGGAACCCAAACATATCTACCAGTTACATTTTCCTGATATATAGGACTTATCATAATTGAATCTCCTACTAAAAGCTGATCCTCAGTTTTTCTTGACATTTCATCATCATATTCAAATACTAGAGGTGCAAAGTATACTTCCCAATTTATAACCGCTTTCATGTATTCCGAATAGATGTAGGGTATAATTGCATATCTTAGTTCTATAGCTCTTTTCATTATTTCCTTGCTTTCCTCATCAAATGCGAAGGGTTCCTGATTTCTGGTTCCCATAGCTGAATGATTTCTAAAGAGAGGCGTAAAGATACTAAATTGAGTCCATCTTGTTACAAGCTCAGCATTAGCATCTCCATTAAAGCCTCCTGTATCTGCCCCTGAATATAAAAATCCACACATATTTAGTGACGGCATCATCTTAATGTTAAGCAGTATATGATCCCACCATGAATGATTATCACCAGTCCATATCCCTGAATATCTGTGCATTCCTATATAAGAAGATCTTGAAAATATAAGAACTCTCTTGTTAGGTTTGATTTTTTCAAAACCTTCAGCTGCTGCCCTTGTCATATTGTAGCCATATAAATTATGCACCTTATCATGGTTTACTAGCTCTCCCTTAACTTTATGATAAAAGCTTTTGTAGTCCTCTAAATTGTTTGATATTTTTATAAAAGTATCTTTAAGCTCAAAAAAACTATATATGTTTAGATTCTCATCTTCAGATTTTTTTGCCTTTTTTATTGCTTTGTTTAATCCCCTATCAGTATAGAAAATCGCAGGCTCATTCATATCGTTCCAAAAACCTTCAATTCCACAGTCAAGCAGAGTTTTATATTTCAGTCCAAACCATTTTCTCGCCTCCGGGTTTAAAAAATCAGGAAAATGGACTCTACCAGGCCATACCGCCCCCACAAAGGGTTTCCCATCCTGATCTACACAGAAAAAATCATTGGCTACACCTTCTTCATATACATCATAACCTTTCTCAATTTTTACTCCTGCATCAATTATCGGTATTAATCTGAAGCCCTTTTTCTTCATTTTTTCAACAAAGGCTTTAAAATTTGGAAATCTCTCATGGCTAATGGTAAAATCCTTAAAATCCTCCATATAATCTATATCCAGATATATTGCGTCACAGGGAATATCATTCTTGATAAAACTGTCAGCTATATTCTCTACCTCCGCAGCATCTTCATAACTCCATCTGCACTGCTGATAGCCAAAGGCCCACTTTGGAGGAACATAACACTGTCCAACAAGCTTTAAAAAACTTTTTACTATTTCTTTCAAATTGTTTCCATTTATTATGTATATGTCTAGGTTATTGTCATCAACTATGATTTCCAAATAATCCTTATGGGTAAATCCCACATCAAAGGTTACTCTTCCGGGATAATCAATAAAAACTCCAAAGGTTTCAGCTCCATCTACTATTAAGAAGTTATGAGCACCATATAATGATTTTTTATCGGGAGTATGGTTAGGATCATCAGTACAATAAGATTCATATATGCCTCCCCGTTTGTTAATCCCTCTTTGGTTTTCTCCTAATCCCAAAACAATATCATCAGTATTCATTTTATAGATTAATCTTAACTTAGTTGCCTGACTTATTTTAAAATAATCCATGGTATTCTTTTCGATTTCTTCTCCATCCCTTATAACAGCCTCTGTTTCAAAGGGATGGCCTATTCTGTATTTTAGTACATAATCGTCAATTTTATATACTCTCATTTCCATCCTCCAGTCTATGATTTAATAGACCCTGCAGTAACGCCCTTGATAATATGCTTTTGGGCTATAAGGTAAAATATGATTATTGGAATCATAGCAATTACTAGTCCTGCAAGGGCTAAGTCCCATTTCTTTGAAAACTGTCCAAAGAAATAAAACATTTTTAATGGAATGGTTTGCCACTCCGGTCTGTTTATTACCAGCTGGGGCAACAAGAAATCATTCCATATCCACATAACATTTAGTATACTTACAGTTACTGTTATTGGTTTAAGAAGTGGGAATATGATATACCAAAAAACTTGAAATTTATTGCAACCGTCTATAATAGCAGCCTCTTCAAGTTCATTTGGAATATTCTTAATAAAGCCATGATACAGTATTATTGATAGGCTGGATCCGAATCCTAAATACATAAATACAAGACCCACGGGATTTAAAAGTCCCAGTTTCCCCATTATATTAACCAGTGGCAACATTACAGCCTGAAAGGGTATAAGCATTGCAACAGCAAATAGAAAAAATAAAAATGTGCTAAGTTTAGTTTTGGTCCTTACCAGCATCCAAGCAGCCATAGAAGCAAATATTATAATAACTGAGGTACTGGCAACAGTGATAAATAAAGAGTTGAAAAATGATTTTACAAAGTTCAGCTCAATAAAAGCATCTATATAATTAAACGCATCAAAGTATTTGCCAAAGGGAAGGTCCATTACATTTATAAAGATGCCCTTTTGAGTTTTAAAGGAATTAGTTAAAACTATATAGAAAGGTGATAAAAACACAATTGCTATAAGTATGCTGATTATATACAATACAGTCTTGCTTTTTCTTTTATTTTTCATTACATTTCCACTTCCCTCTTCTTACTATAATAAATTTGAGTTAAGGTAATAGCTGCTACAGCAATAAGAAATATAACAGCCTTAGCCTGTGCCAAACCAAACTGATTGAATTTAAAGGCTGTATTATAGATATTCATGGCAATCATTTGTGTGGAAGCAAAGGGGCCTCCATTAGTTAAAGCTAAATTTTGATCATATAGTTTAAAAGAATTTGACAGAGTAAGAAAAATACCAACTGTAAAGGCTGGTGCAACTAAAGGTATAATTATATGAACTAGCCTGTGCCAGAAGGTGGCACCATCTATCTCGGCAGCTTCCATAAGTGAATCTGGTATATTTTGAAGAGCCGCTATATATATAACCATCATATATCCTGCCATCTGCCAGGACATCAAGATTACAAGCCCCCAAAACCCTGTAGTAGTATCAGCCAGCCATCCTTGAAGAAAGGCAATGCCTAATTTATCACCTACAGCATCAAAGGCCTTTGTAAAAATAAACTGCCATACAAAACCTAAAATCAAACCTCCAATCAGATTCGGCATAAAAAATATGCTTCTCAGAAAGTTGCTAATCTTTAATCCTCTCGTAACCAATAAAGCCAAACTAAATCCTAAAAGGTTAATCGTTATTACAGATACTAATGCAAATTTTGCTGTAAATATAAAGTTCTCTATAAACTGCTTATCCTCAGTAAATACTTTTATATAATTGCTAAATCCAATCCAGTTTGCATTGTTGTTTATTCCATTCCAATCGGTAAATGAGTAATAGATTCCCACGATTGCAGGTATTATTACAACCATTATAAATGCTATTAATATTGGTACTACAAAAAATGCAAACCAAAGCTTCTACAAGCAAGAGTATTAGAACAGTTATTGTAAATGTTATCTCATTTCCTCCCATTTAGCCTTAGAATCTTCAATTACTTGATTCCAAGTATACTCACCAGCTAAATATTTTTGAACATTATTTCCTAACACATCCATACCCCAAGCAGTAGGATATCCCATAAATACCCAAGGAATTGTTTTTCCTTTTTCTGCGTACTCTTTTACTGCCCTTCCAAGGGAGTCTTTAGGCTCAAAGTTTTCAAATCCCTTTAATGGAGGAATAAAGAAGAATTTATTAACAATGTAATCCTTTCCTGTTTCAGAAGTATACAACCAATTTAAGAAATCCTTTGCAGCTTTTTTAACTTTTTCATCGCTATTTTTATTAACTGCCCAGTGCATTGGTACACCTACAGGTATTGAGTCCTCTGTCGCACCATCAACTGGCATTGGCAATATACCTAAATTTTCGGCAACGTTTTCATCTACGTTTTTAACGCCTCCATAGATCCAGTTACCCTGCTGTATAATAGCAACTCTTTCAATTGCCAAGCCTTCTTCAACCTGTGTAGTATAATCAACTGCATTTAGTTTGGCCTTTGAGTCACCATTAGATGAATAGTTTGCTTGTAAATCTACTAATTTTTTATATGCATCAGCGTACTTAAGTTCGACCTTATCTGAATTAAATGCATCAATAGAGCTTTCAAACTCTTGACCTAAAACTGCATTTGATGTATGAAGGCCTGTTACCCAAGTCTCTTTAGCCGGAAATTCGAATACCGCCTCGAGTAATGGATACTTATCCTTCATTTCCCCAGATTTTATCTTAGCGTCTAAAGTCTTAACAGCTGCTTCTAAGCTCTCATAGTCAACTATTTTAGAAGCATCTATACCTGCATCCTTAAAAATATTTTTATTATATACAAGTCCATATCCCTCAATATTAAATGGAAGTGCATAAATTTTGCCATCTACAGTAACTCCTGATAATATACCTGGAAGTGCCTGCTCTACCCACGGCTGATCAGATAAGTCTTCCAATTTGCTCATCCAGTCTTCAACATCCTGCGGTCCACCAACATTAAATATTGCTGGTTCATTTCCTGACTGAAATTTAGCCTTTAAAGCTGCACCATAGTCATCTCCGCCACCTACAGTTTGAATATTTATCTTAACATTCGGATTTTCCTTTTCATAAGCCTTTGCAGCTTCCTCTAATTCTTTAGCAATTTCAACCTTAAACTGGAACATATCAACTACTACCTGCTCCTTCTCTTCACCTGACTGCTGCTGTGATTCTCCTTGGTTCGTAGATTGTTGAGCACCACATGCAGTAAATAATAAAGTAGAAAGTATAAGCATCATCATAGTTCCAAAACTTAAAAACCTCTTGGATCTTTTCATCATCATTGTCCTCCCTTTAATTATTTTTTATAAGCTAATATTTTCTTCACTATCATAGTCAAATATATGACAGTTCTCCATGTCGAAGATAAATATGTGTTCGTTACCTGACTCTAAAACCCTGGAATCCACAGAATCAATTCTAGATATAAATTGCTGACCACCTGCTTTGAAATATACAAAGGTTTCATTACCCATATGTTCTAGTACCTCTATTTTACCCTTTATCCCTTCTTCTTTGGATTCCCAGTTTCTAGTGCTTATGTACTCTGGTCTTATGCCGAACCATATTTTATTGCCGACATGTTTTTGTACCTTTTCAGCCTTTCCAGCTGATAGCTTTAACTTCCCCCCCCCTATTTTCACATATATATTATTGTTTTCTTTTAACAGTTCTCCTTCGATAAGATTCATCGCAGGAGAACCGATAAAACCTGCTACAAATTTATTTGCGGGATAGTTGTATAAATTTAAAGGAGTGTCGACCTGCATAATTCTTCCTGAATTTAATACACAGATTCTATCCCCCATTGTCATTGCCTCAACCTGATCGTGGGTAACGTAAATCATTGTCGCCTTTAACTTATTATGAAGCTGGGATAGCTGTACCCGCATATGAACCCTTAGCTTTGCATCAAGATTAGATAATGGTTCGTCAAAAAGGAATACCTCAGGATCTCTTACGATAGCCCTCCCAACAGCCACTCTTTGTCTTTGGCCTCCTGACAGTTCTTTAGGTTTTCTATCCAGTAGATTTTCTATATCTAAAATTTTTGCTGCCTCTATTACCTTTTGCTTAATAATTTCCTTAGCCGTCTTTTTAATCTTCAATGAAAATGCCATGTTATCATATACTGTCATATGAGGATATAGTGCATAGTTTTGAAAAACCATTGCAATCCCTCTATCCTTTGGCGGTACGTCATTTACTACCTTATCACCAATAGAAATAGTCCCACTGGTAATTTCCTCCAATCCGGCCACCATTCTAAGTGTTGTGGACTTGGCACATCCTGATGGTCCTACGAGGACCATAAATTCGCCATCATGAACTTCCAAGTCAATCCCATGAACGGCTTTAAATCCGTTTGGGTAAACCTTTTCAACTCCCTTTAAAACTACTTTAGCCATTGTACTCCTCCTATAGTATTTTTTTGCAAGATTCTCTTTCAATAAGCTCTGTTTCTAAAATTATATGCTGATGTTTCTTTTCCCTCTTTATAAGTCCAAATAAGATCTCTATACTCTTATTACCCATTTCCTCTTGTGGCTGTTTTACTGTAGTAATAGACGGATGAAAATACTTTGCATACTCAATTCCATCGAATCCCATTACAGAAATATTATCGGGAATTTTCAATCCTCTGCTAAGAATAGCCTTTGAAGCGCCTATGGCCATTATGTCTGATGTAACAAAAACTGCAGTTACTCCTAAGTCCTTATCTAGCAACCTGTTCATTGCTTTATATGCTGATTCAAAAGTATACTCACCTATCTCTAAAAACTCCTCATTATAGTCTATATTGTTTTGTTTCAAAGCTTTTTTATATCCTTTAAATCTAAGCTGTCCAATGCTTCTATCTCCTGCTCCAGTAGTAATAATTCCAATTTTTTTATGCCCTAATAATCTACATAGGTAATCTACGGCTTTAAATGCTGCCTTTTCATTTTCAATAATTACACTAGAAAATTTTTTCTTGCTTTTTGATTTTTCAACAATATTTGTAGATGTCAATACTATGGGGGTTTTAAGGCCAATTAACTGACTTTCATCAAATTCATCGAAGTTTCCTCCTAGACAAACAAGTCCTCTTAGCTTTTTCTCTTTTATTAGTTCTACAGCTGCTTCAATATCGTCTGAATTCTCATCATTGTAATGGAGCACCATGGTATATCCTTCTTCAGCTATTCTTTCTTCAATAGATTGAACCATTTTTGAAAAAAATGGGTTAAAAATACCTTTAACGAGTACTCCAATATTTTTTGACTCACTTCTTTTTAAATTTCTTGCACTATTGTTTGGAATATAGTTATATTTTTCTATTATTTTTAAAATTTTCTCTCTGGTTTCATCCTTGACATCCGGATGATTATTGATAACTCGAGATACAGTACTTACTGCATATCCTGATATCTTTGCTATATCCTTTATATTTAAGTTCTTCATATATAAACCTCACTTTTGGTAACGTTACCGGAAACGTTTTCAAAATTTATCTATATTTTATCATATTTCTCGAAATTTGCAAATATTTTTTCATAATTGAGAAAATTTCCTTCCTCTAAAGCGACTTTAAAGAACTGTTTTTACTTCCAAATGTTTTGTATTGAAACAGCTCTTCTACGGAGCCTAAAAGATTTTTGAAGTATATTTATAAAGAACCAGTAAGTCGAGTTAAATTAATTGTCTGCAATTTCTTGTAAAAAAAATTTAAGTTTTTTGATAAAAAAATCCTTGGCTTATTGTGTACAAGCCAAGGATTCTTCTTTCTTCTGGAGGCAGTATAAATATTATAAATATTTTTTTATAATTTCTTCAGCAATCTTTTCCATCGATACACAACTATCCATACTCTTCTTTCTTAGTAGCTTATAGGCCTCATTCTCCGTAATTTTTAACTTTTCAATTAAAATCCCTTTCGCTCTATCGATTTTTTTCCTTGCTTCCAACGTACTTTCAAGTTTTTCTACCTTTTCTTCCAACAAACTAATTTTATTTGAATTAATGATTGAAAACTCTACGATTTGATAAAGTTGATCAGGATTAATAGGCCTGTTTATATATGCAAAGATATTCATAGTTCGAAGTTTTTCATAGAAATCGGAATTTGGACTCCCTGTAATAAATACAACAGTTGACAGTTTATCCTCTTCTATGATACTGGCTACTTCAAAGGCATTAATTCCCCATAGATTGATATCCATGATAACCAAGTCAGGGAAAATACTCCTTGCAATTCTTAAAGCTCCTGCGCCATCTGTAGCTTGATATGTTCTATATCCTTTTTTAGCTAACAAACCGCAAACCTTTTTTCTGGAAGTCTCACTACTGTCTGCAACTACAATATTGTAATTGTTCATGATACCACTCCGGACTATATCATATATATTACCCTCATTTTCCATTTATAGTCTCTACAAACTGATGTGAGTCTAATTAAAACTTTCTTAAATACCTATCAAGTTCCCACTCAGAAATATATCTTGAATACTCATTCCACTCAAGCAAAGCCGCATCCACGAACTTCTCATATACGTGTTTTCCAAGGGCATCTTTTATTACTTCGTTTTTAGTTAATTCTTTTACTGCTTCATACAGATTGGCAGGCAGACTCTCTATACCCTTTTCCTTCATTTCAATATCTTCCATATCATAAAGATTGCTGGTAACTGGTATAGGTGGATCAATCTTGTTCTTAATGCCGTCCAGACCAGCCTTTAAAACAACTGCCAAAGCAAGATACGGATTTGCTGACGGGTCAGGATTTCTCAATTCAATTCTTGTAGAATTACCTCTTTTAGCTGGTATTCTGATAAGAGGGCTTCTATTGCTTGCAGACCAGGCAATGAGTACGGGAGCTTCATAACCGGGAACTAACCTTTTATATGAATTTACTGTAGGATTTGTTAAAGCTGCAAATCCCTTAGCGTGCTTTAATACTCCACCTAAAAAGTGGTATGCAGTTTCTGAGAGCTGCATATCATCATTTGCATCGAAAAAGGCATTCTTCCCATCTAATGTGGCGAGGGACATATTCGTATGCATTCCTGACCCGTTAATACCAAATTTTGGTTTTGGCATGAATGTAGCATGAAGACCGTGCCTTTGAGCAATAATTCTTACCACCATTTTAAAAGTCATAATGTTGTCAGCTGTAGTTAAGGCATCTGCATATTTAAAATCAATTTCATGCTGTCCAGGAGCAACCTCATGATGAGATGCTTCAATTTCAAAGTTCATTTGTTTTAGAGCTATGGTCATATCTCTTCTTGCATTTCCACCTAAATCTACTGGTGCTAAATCAAAATATCCTGCATTATCATGGGTTTCAAGGGATGGTTCTCCCTTTTCATCGGTATGGAATAAGAAAAATTCACATTCTGGACCAACGTTCATTATATATCCCATGTCCTTTGCTTCTTTTAATACCTTTTTTAACGTGTTTCTTGGACATCCATCAAAGGGCGTTCCATCGGATTTATACACATCACATATTAATCTTGCTTCTTTAGGATTCCAAGGGAATACTACAAAAGTCGACAAGTCAGGTCTTAGATACATGTCAGATTCTTCGATTCTTACAAATCCATCAATAGATGACCCATCAAACATTATTTCATTATCAAGTGCTTTTTCAAGCTGCTCTGTTGTAATAGATACATTCTTCATAACGCCCATAATGTCGGTAAATTGCAAGTGAATAAATTCTAGTTCTAAATCATTAGCCTTTTTTAAAAGTTCTTCTTTACTGTACTTAATATTCATTATAATTCCCCCTTATTTATTTTAATATAATAAAAAAGCGACCACAACATAAGGGATACATTATTCCCTTTGAAGTGGACGCCATTGCCCAAGTAGTTATTAATTTAGTTTATAGCATAACATGGAAAATAATAATTTTCCTCGAAACGAACTCCCTTGCCCGTTTTTGCTCATACATCTTGTATTAAATAATATTATATATTATCTTCTATATTTATGCAATAGTATTTTTTAATTTTTTAACCTAATGTCACGTATACTTTATGAACATTTCCATCATCTATAAGAGTAAAACCGTTCCCTTCAATAACTTTTCCATCAACCTTTATTTGTTTTACACCTCTATTTACACAATTAGGATTTTCAACTGTTATGTGATAGAAGGTTTTATTGTATTTGTACTGCATATTATATTGGGGCCAGTCCTTGGGAATGCATGGATCGATTATAAGTTTTTCTCCACTTTTCTTAAGTCCTAAAATATATTCGATTCCAACCCTATACATCCATCCGGCTGCACCGGTATACCAGGTCCATCCCCCACGTCCTTCGTGGGGACTTACTGCATATACATCGGCTGCCATGACATAGGGCTCAACTTTATAAGTGGAACATTCTATAGGGGTTCTGGCATGATTAATAGGATTTATTAAATTGTACAGTTTCCACGCTTTATCTCCATTACCCATTAACGCAAAGGCATTTATTACCCAAGTTGCTCCATGGGTATACTGTCCTCCGTTTTCTCTAACTCCTGGAACGTATCCTTTTATGTAGCCCGGTTCCTGATCGCTCTTATCAAAGGGCGGCGTAAAAAGTAAGATAAGCCCCTTATCCTCTTTTATTAAATATCTTTCCACCGCTTCCATAGCTTCTTTGCTTCTACTAGGTTTCCCATATCCTGATATAACAGACCATGACTGGGCCAGCGAGTCTATTATACATTCGGAGTTTTTCGATGATCCCAATGGGGTCCCATCATCGAAATACGCTCTTCTGTACCATTGTCCATCCCAAGCATTTTTTTCAATTGCGTTGGAAATTTTATCGGCCGTCTCTATATATCTCTTAGCTCTTTCATGATCCCCCATTTTCTTACATATAGAAGCAAACTTCTTTAATATCAAACAGATGAACCAACCCAGCCAAATGCTCTCACCTCTACCCTTGTTTCCAACTTTATTCATACCATCATTCCAGTCTCCTGAACCCATCAGCGGAATATCATGGGGACCATACTTGAGAGATCTTTCAATAGCTCTTATGCAGTGTTCATATACTGAAGAAGTTTCACTGGATATTCTCGGAATATCATATTTTTCATCTTCATCTTCACCTAATGGATCACTTTCAATATATCCTATTTCCTCCTCCAAAACGCTAAAATCATTAGTCTTTTCAACATATTCTGCCGTAGCTAATGGAAGCCAAAGCAAATCATCAGAGAACTTGGTCCTTATACCTTTATCTGCCTCAGCAGACGGTGTCTGATGCCACCAATGCTGAACATCTCCTTCTACAAATTGATGGGCACTGTGAAGTAGAATCTGGTCTCTCGTTTTTTCAGGATAAACGTACAATGAATTCATTGCATCCTGAAGTTGATCCCTAAAACCAAAGGCACCTCCCGACTGATAAAAGGCTGACCTTGCCCACAGTCTACATGATATAGTCTGATATAAAAGCCAGTAATTTATCATTAGGTCCATCGACAGATCAGGAGTATTTACAGTGACTGTTTGCAATATGTTATTCCAGTTTTCTTTTACCTCTTTAAGAGCTTTTTTTACTCTGCCAATATCTCTATATTCATTTACAACTTTCTTTACTTTTTCAAGATCATTAACTTCACCCAAAAGAAAAACTATTTCCCTTTCTTCATATGCATTTAGCTCTACTTCAATTTGAATTGCACCACAAGGATCGAATCCTGAACCTACTCTGTTTGAAAGCCTTTCTCTCCTTAAGGCTTCCGGATTATCTAAATTTCCTGCTCGACCTATAAACTCATTATTATCCCCTGTATAACTCTTTATAGATTCAGACGAGTCTATAAAGGCTATTCGTCCAGGAAATTCCGTGTTGTATGAATTCTTAATTGTAAAAGAATTTGTGTCTCTAAGGATTTCTGAGTCAATATATTCCATAGTTTTCTCTCTAGTTACTCCAAGGACAGGCTTAATATAATAGGTAATAGTAAACCTTTTTCTTGATTGGAAATTATTTTTTAACTTTAGCAGATTTATTTTTACCGGATCATCTACCGGAACAAACATGGTAAGTTCTTGGTTTATTCCATGGCTGTTGTGCTCAAATTTTGAGTATCCAAATCCATGTCTTACTACATATTCTTCTTTCTCTCTTATGGGAAGGGGTGTAACTGTCCAAACACACCCACTTTCTTCATCTCTCAAATATATTATCTCTCCTGGAGTATCTGATACGGGATCATTTGTCCATGGTGTCAATTTATTCTCACGACTGTTTTCTGCCCATGTAAAACCTGAACCGCTCTCAGATACCTGAAATCCAAATTTTTCATTTGAAATTACATTTATCCAAGGGGCAGGTGTATGTTTAGTTCCTTTTAAAGTTATAATATATTCCTTCCCATCTTCACTAAAGCCCCCGTATCCATTGAAATATCTAAGCTCATGGAATTTAATTTCTTCATTTGAATACACTATATCACTACTGTTAAATCTCTTTTTCTTTGGAAGCTCATCTCTATCATACTCAATGACAATTTGAGAACTTATTGAGCCTTCATCTCCTTTTAAAACAACTTTCGCAGCAGTATAAAGGAGTACAATATCTTCTTTAGGCATTATATCTGCCTTCCTTATAAACACTCCTCCAGGTTTATCCTTCATATCCCTGCTATGACTTGCAAAGAGCAGCTCATTAATGTAGTCTTGAAGAGGCTGAATATAGTTACTTTTATCTTCATTCAGTATTACAAGGTCAACTTTTAACCCCTTCATTTTCCAGTATTCATGGGCTTTAAGAGCTTGATTTACTATATCAATGTCATCTTCCTTATCGATTGTAACAAGCACTATAGGATTGTCGCCAGATATTCCGTAGGCCCACAGGGCTGACTGACCTTTTTTGTTTTGCTTAAGTATATCCTGATTTTTTTTTCTAACTGGACTTGCAAAAATTATATGTGAAATCAAATCCTGATAGGTTTCGATTTCCTTTGAACTTAGATTTAGATAGCTTACCTCTACTTGGCTTCTTGAATACGCTAGATCAAATGCCCTAGAAATTGAAGCGCTATTATGGTATTTCTTTGCTATCTCTACTACTTCTTCTCTGCTTTTGCCTACCCCTGTTATAAAGGATACCTCTACTTTGTCCGACGGTTCTATTTTAACAGTTCTTCTTAAGCTCATAATTGGATCTATTACTATTCCCGTCGTATTTGTTAGGGGTTTTGACAATGCTGATGGATTCGATAAATTATTTCCTCTTCCAATAAAGTTTTCCCTATTAGTTTCACATTGAAGGTTTCCTACTATTTCTCCCTCTGTTACCACAGTGTGGACAGCCCAGCCAGTCTCTTCATCAGTTTCTCTTGGTCTTCTTGAAGCCAAAATGCTGTCATACTCGGAAAGCATTTCTGTTCTTATAAAGAGATTGCTGAATGCTGGATGTGCAACATCGGAAGCATGCCTAGTTATTACAGTTTCAAAATAGCTTGTTAGCTCCACTGTCACCGGATAATTATTGTGGTTAGTTAAGGTAACCTTTCTAATTTCCACATTATCTTCAGAGGAAACAACAATCTCTGTATGTGTATCTATATTTTCATCTGTTCTGATGAATTCAGCCTTATCCTGAGAAAATAGGACTTTATATCCATCGGGTTCCTTATTAATGGGTTCATAGGTAGCAGACCACATGTTACCTGATTGTACTTCTCTTAGGAATATGAAGGTTCCATATTTCCCTGTCGTTACATCTTTTCTCCATCTTGTAACCTGTAAATCTCCCGACTTACTATATCCACTACCTTCATTAGTAATCATCACAGAATATCTATTATTTGAAAGTATATGACATTTAGGTAGAGGATACTCTATAGCCCCAAAACTTCTAGTTACTTTTCTGTTTTCTACCGGTATCTCTTCTAATGGTTTCACCTTTTCTTTATATTCCTTTGTTATAATTACCCTTAGAGGAACTTTTTCTTGCAGCAGCACCTCACCTGCCTTTATAACAGGATCAGCGTGGAATCTATCCTGCATTAAATTGTCGTACAAATAGTTGTTGATCGCTATAAAGCTCATTCCCAAATGATGGGCCATAAAGCTTTTAACTATTCCTTTCTTTTCACCATAGGGTGTTCTCTTTGGAGTATAATCTACTGCTTCATAAAAGCCATAATCCCCTTCTAATCCTTCTGATATCAATTCTTCCATATTCTTCACTGCATCTCTTGGCTCAAAAGGAACGGTCAATAGAGTAGAATATGGTGATACAACTATGTCCTCAATTAATCCCCTTTTAAGTCCAAGATCTGATACTCCAAAGGCCTTATACTGATAGTTGAAATTAACATCAAAGGCATAATATCCTGACTCGGAAACTCCCCAAGGTACTCCCCTCTTTTCTCCATAGGATTTTTGTGCCTTTATGACAGTTCCGTATGTTTCATCCAACAAAGTGTTTTTATAGTTTTTCATTATCAATGCAGGCATCAAATATTCAAAAATTGTGCCTGTCCAAGAAACAAGTCCCCTGTAGCCATCGACTATTGACAAGGCTCTACCAAGTTTTGACCAGTGTTTTATAGGCACTTCGCCTCTGGCAATGGCTATGTAGCTTGTTATTCTCGCTTCTGAAGCCAAAAGATCATAATAAGAATTTACAAGCTTGTTGTCTTCTATATTGTATCCAATGGCAAATAAATGTCTTCTTGAATCATAAAGAGGAGCAAATTCGGTTTCATCTATTAATCTAGTTATTCTTTTCAGTAAATCTTCAGCCTTATCTAGGTTTGATAGAACATATTCCTTAGCCCTATTAACATCTTTCTTCAAATTTATGAGATTTTTCTTATCTTCTTTACTGTTTTTAACCTCCTTTAAAGCTTCATCTATATAAATCAGTATTTTTTTATAAATCTCAATCAAATCTATCAGAGAGTTATTTTTTTCAATAGCTTGTAGTTGATCGATTATTTTGTTATAGTAGCTTTTTCCCTTATTTGTTTTTATATAGTCTGTTGCAGGGAAGATTTTGTCTGTTTCGTCCATAAATGATTCTATCATCTCATAAAGTTTGTATCCCCAATAAGTATCCTCATACTGGTCGCTCTTTACAACATTGATAAATTCTTTCCATTCCCTTACCCTTATTTCCCTTTTATCTAATATTTCATCTATGTATTTTGTATCTTTTTCGTCTTGAAGCTGGTTAAGTTCAATAGTATCTTTTATACCCTTTATTAAGTTTCCATCTATTAAAGGTTTAGTTATGTATTCCTTGATTCCCTGTCTTATAGTAAAAAGATATCCCACTAGATTTCCGCTATCTACGGTAGATATAAAAAATGGTCTTATGGGTTCGAGACTCTTTATGTCATACCAATTGTACAGGTGCCCATTCCAAGTTTCGAGTCTTTCTATGGTAGATATAGTTTTATCAATCCTATCAATCATACCTATTGTTGAAATATACCCGAAATCTCTAGCTCCAAGGGTGGAAATCAACAGCATGCCTATATTAGTAGGTGAAGTGCCCATGTCTTTCTTGCCATTGTTCTTAGAACCTTGTTACCTTTTTCATCTAATCTTTCCTTCTCTTTTACTTCTTCTTTACTAATTTTATAGGCTACAAAGGGGGATAATGCCCATCCGATAGACAGTGGCAAAATATATATCAAATTATATGGTCTAGTAGCTATTACCAATATACAAAGTAAAATAGCTATATATATTGCAGATCTCATCCTCATAATAAAACTTTTAGAATCATTTTTTAATTTCTTTTCAACATCTGCTGCTGTAGTCCATTCTAGGAGATTCTTTTTAGAAATAAAAACTCTGTATAAAGTTCTTATGATGGCATCTACCATCATATATGCATGGTAAGGTAAAAATAAAAAACTAAGTAAAATTTGATATGAAACAGCCTTAAAACCACATATAAGATTTCCATTCAACTTTTCTCTGACAGCCCTATAGTATCTATTGATAAGATAATCAACGAATGCTAGCATTAATGGAAAGCCTATACTTATTAAAGTAAATCCTATCCATATAAAGGCATTTCCCGGCAAAACAGTTAATCCTAAAGTTAAAAGCAACATCAAACTTACAGATACGAGGCTTCTCCTTAAATTATCTAATATTTTCCATTTGGATAATCTAGAAAGTGAACTGGAAAATAACCATCTAATAAGTTGCCAATCACCTCTGACCCATCTATGGAGTCTCATAATATATGAACTATATCTTGATGGATAGCCATCGATAAGCTCAATATCCGTAGCAAGTCCTGTTCTCAAATAGCTCCCTTCAAGAAGATCGTGACTCAATACTGTATTTTCAGGTATTGCATTAGTTAAAGTCTTGTTGAAAGCATCAACATCATATATGCCCTTTCCTGTAAATATGCCTTCTCCAAATAAATCTTGATACACATCTGAATAAGCAGTAGTATAGGGATCTATTCCTCCCTGTCCTGCAAAAATCCTTGTAAATTTAGAACTATTGGCACTTTCTATATCAATACCTATTTTAGGTTGTATAATCCCATATCCGGAGATAATTATTCCTTTTTTATTATCAAAAACAGCTCTGTTAAGTGGGTGAGATATGGTTCCAATAAGTTTCCGGGCAGCTCCAATTGGAAGCTTAGTATCTCCATCAAGGGTAATAACATACTTTATTTTATTTTGTAGGTTTGATAAATCTCCTTCTATAATCGAATAGGAGGTATCCTTCCTGCCCTGTAATAATTGATTCAATTCTACTAAGGCTCCTCTTTTTCTCTCCCACCCCATCCACCTTTCTTGTCCTTCTGAATACTGTCTATGTCTATGGAAAAAGTAAAAAATATCCTTATCTTTTCTATACTTATTATTTAATTTTCTTATTTCCTTTAGTGCCCTTTCTATGATTTTTTTATCGCTTGGATCTTCTTTGCTTTCTGAATCCTTAAAATCTCCGGCAAGGGCAAAATATATATTTTTATCTCTATTTGCATTATAGTATACTTCCAGCTGGTCTAAAAGCTCTGTTACCCTTTCTTCATTAGGAAGCAATGTAGGAATTACAACAAGGGTGGAAGCCTCTTTAGGAATACCCTTTCTGTATTCAAGTTTTGGTAAATAAGCTGGTGGAACAACATGTGTTACGATCCAATTAACAATTGCTATGGATATATCACTTGCAGGTATTAAAACAGAAAACCCTGCTAAAATTCCTATGGTCATGCTGTCTGAATACATATAGGCATAGTAGGCAAAAAATGCAGTCATTATTAATGTCAATATGCTAATAGGAAATATGTAAATGTATAGAGGATATTCGCCTAGATTTATTATTGTTTTTTTGCAACCTAAATCAGACATTAGGGATTTTCTGCCTTTGCCAATAATATAATATCCTACATGTCGAAGCTTTTCATCTTTTCCTTTATCCAGGGCTGTCCTTGCATGTTCAATAGCTTTTTTTGCAACCTTTATTTCAGAGGTTTCACACATTTTTGCTATATTCTCTATCTGTCCTCTGTAATAATCCCTTGATTCAAAATCCATTTCAGTATAAATGCCACTAGGGTCATTCCTTAAGATCTCTTCAACTACACTAAGACTTTCAAATATCTCATTCCAATCGATTGTAGAAACCAGTTTCAGACTTGTTATTGCATTACCTATTGAAATTTTTTTAGCGGCCTGTTCTTGATGTACCTGCTGAATCACCTTGTCTCGATATGTATTATATTCGTCAAGCTTTTTGTCTATATATTCAAGAATCTCTCCCTGTTTAATTCCTTCCTTTCTTATCCTTCTTAACAATCTCTCTACATAATATGGATTTACTCCTTCCATTTCTTCCATATCATTCTTTACAAGCTTTAAAAGCTTATCATAATCACCATAATCTAGTCTTTCAATCCTTGTCCATTCCGTCTGTGTCTCCCTTATTTTTTCACATATATTTTTTATATACTCGATTAGGGCCATTCTAATCATTAAGGATAAAGCCCAAACCTCTGCAATTGAAAGAATACGCCTAGTTTGATATGAGTTGATAAATTTTTCCAAATCCTTTTCATCTAATCTTCCATCAGTGTGTGAGATTAATTCAAGTGCTAGTGCATAAATCCTTGGATATCCTCTGAGAACTCCCGTATCTAGAACTTGAAGTTTTAAAAATCGTTTTTTGACCAGGTTCTGTCTTATTTCCTTTACCTGTTCTTCAATTAGATAAAAGTTATCAAGAAGCCATTCAGAAGCAAGAGGCACCGATAAATTTTCTTTAGCCATGCACCTTAGTTCCTTATAAACCGATGCAATAAACTTATAGTTATAATCAAGTCTTTTAAGAAGGACCCCTGTTGACCTTCTTTTTTTATGAACTGTATGACCTCTTGCAACTTCCGCTGCATGAACTTCAAGTTCTTCAGTATTCAGTAATATATCTCTAAGGCTTTTCATTTCTATGCTATTTTTTTTGTAAAAGTTCATAACTAACAACGAAAGAATAGCCGCAGCTAAAACAATTAATATAGTCATAACCTCTTTCGTCCTTTCTTTTTATCTTTTTAAAAAAATCAAAGGCATTATCGCCCTTGATTTTTTAGTAAATTCTTTACTTTTTCACTAAAGAATGAAGACAGTTCCTCTGCGTATTCCTCAGAACATCCTTCAGTATAGATATTAAATACAGGTCTTTCACTGTCTGGAAGTATTAAAGCCCATCCTCTAGAATCATTAATCTTCACTCCCTCAAAAAGTTCTATATCTTTATCCTTATATTCTTCAATAATCTCCCTTATAATTCTTCCCTTATCCTTCCATTCACATTCAACTTCTTTTTTGATAAAGTAAAAATCAGGAATTTCATTAAACAGTTCTCCCAAGCTCATATCTCTTTGAACAAGAAAATCTATTATTTTTCCTGCACCCCAGATTCCATCAAAGTATAAGGTATATTGAAGCAATGAATCCTTTGTATAGTTGTTTCTATTTAACATTTCGTTCATTATATCCGACAGATTTGATTTTGTACGTATCACTTCAGCACCATATTCCTTTGCCATATTCTCAAGAATGTTAGGCGAATTGTTAGGCATAACCAGTTTTTTAGCCTCACTGGCTTTCAGTGTTACAAGAGAAATTAATGCCAAGTATTTTTCCTTGTCTATGACACGGCCCTTCTCATCAATCAATATTATATTTTCACCATTTTCACTGAAAATTATTCCCATGTCAGCCCCTCTTTTTGTCACTTCCCTTGAAATATATGAAAAATATTTATCTACCGATCTAAAATCATCGATAAGATAAACTGGCTTAACCTGACATCCAATATGTTTGAAAAAAGTATTACCATTATTAATCACGCTATCTGATTTCGATGCAACTATTAGGCTTGGATTTCGTCTTTTAATTTTTGATATATCCTGAAGTAAATCTACGCCTCCTTTAGTATAAAGGTAGGAAAAATTATGAATCTTTACAACGTCATTAATCTGATCTGAATTACAACGTTCAAAATCTCCTCTATTAAATATATTTTCTATTTTTCTTTCTGTAGTTCTGTCAATATTTGCTCCATACCTATTAATAAACTCTATTCGGATAATATTAGATGCAGAATAATCCATCCTGATATATACTCCTCCATCAGCATTGTAATGTCTTACTGCAAACCTATTCATAGCCATGGTAGAACTACTTATATCTATTACTCCTGCACCGGTTGAAAGTATTCCTGTAGTTAATGCATTTTTTAAATTATTTGCTGCACTAGAATCATCGCACCCTATAACATAAGTGTCTTCACCCTTCATGACCGAGGCAAAGGCCGATCCTAAACGCGATACAAATTCTGGAGTAATATCTATGTTAACTTCACCAGATATGTCTCTATATCCGAAAAGAGTCTTTGATACCTTAGTTCCCCAAATAAGATTTTGATAAACTACTGTATTTTCTTCAACTTTCTTATCAGGCCAGATTTTAATGTTGGGTTTTACAACTACACCTGAAGATAGTATACTTCCCGCCCCTACAACAGAGCCCTCAAACAAGTTGCCTCTATCTTCAATGAGAGCATTATTGCAAATAACACTGCCTCTGCACTCAGCATTTTTTCCTATTTTGCTATTATTCCATACAATGGTTTTCTTTAATGATGCCCCTTCTTCTATGCAACAATTGTCTTCAATTATAGCATATGGGCCAATATTTACTGATTCACCTATTATTGAGTTTTTCCCTATATATACAGGGGGATGTAGTTTTACGCTGCTAGATAATTTAACTCCTTCATCTATCCAAATCCCTTTTTCTATTTCACTGATGTTTAACGTAACCTTCACTTTCCTATCTATTACATCAAATTGGGACTGCATATAAGATCCCAAGTCACCTACATCACACCAATAATCATCAATAACATATCCATACATGGGTACTTTATCTCTTAATAGTTTAGGGAATAGATCTTTGCTAAAATCAAAGTTATCACCTTTTTTATAGTAGTCTAAAACCTCCGGTTCCAATATGTATATACCAGTATTTATAGTGTCACTAAATACTTCTCCCCAGCTTGGTTTTTCTAAAAATCTAATTATCTTGCCATGATCATCTGTAACTATTACTCCATATTCTAATGGAACAGGTTCTTTTTTTAACAGCAAAGTGGCCTTGGATTTTTTTATTCTATGGTATTCAATTGCCTTTTTAATATCAATATCTGTTAATGCATCACCGCTTATCACAATAAATGTATCATCCAGAAATTCTTCTGCATTTTTCACACTTCCTCCTGTTCCTAAAGGTGTTTCCTCAACAAAATAATGTAAATTAACACCTAACTCTTCTCCCCTACCAAAATGATCTGTAATAATAGAAGGTAGATATGCCATTGTCACAGCCATATCTTCTACTCCAAATTTTTTTAAAAGATTTATAGAATATTCCATTATGGGTTTATTTAAAATAGGTACCATAGGTTTTGGTATATTACATGTGAGTGGTCTAAGTCTTGTTCCCTTTCCACCTGCCATTAATACTGCTTTGATATCTATCACTCCTTTTAAACCTATTAAACTGTCATTATATAGATATTGTTTGAAGTAAGTTATACTTCTATTCATTGGTTTGAATTTGGCTTTAAGTTTGAAAAAATAAAACAATTTTTTCGTCTATAAAAGTATTTATTTTTTTTGCTATTATTATACTTCCAATTGATTCCTACAGCTTTAAATCCTTGCTTTTACTTTATTTAAATCATCTTAAACGGTTAATTTAATCTTTCCAAAAAAGAAAAATCCTTGATTTACTAAATTGTGAATCAAGGATTTTTCTTTTAAAAAACTAAGCCTCTTTACTTTTTAAGTAAATTCCCCTTGGCTGAAAATCTGCATAACTCTCGGTTCCATGTTCTTTTTTATCTAATCCCATTTTTTCTTCTTCATCAGTTACTCTCAACCCAATAGTAATATCGACGGTTTTAAATAGTATAAATGTTGTAACTAATGTCCACAAGGCTATAGCTCCAACACCTACCATTTGCACCTTTAAAAACTCAATACCTCCTCCATAGAGAAGACCTCCATCTATAGCAAAAACACCTACTAAAATAGTTCCCACTGCACCACAAATGCCATGAACACCTACTGCTCCAACAGGATCATCTATATTTAATACCTTATCAATAAACTCTATACTAAATATTATGGCAACTCCCGCTATAGCACCTATAAGTACTGCTCCTAAAGGACTAACAACATCTGTACCCGCCGTAATAGCTACCAGTCCTCCTAAAGCGCCATTCAAGGTCATACCAACATCAGGCTTTCCATATCGTGACCAGGATATAAGCATTGTAACAACTGCTGCTGCCGCTGCAGCTAAATTAGTAGTTACAAATATATGAGAAATACTTATCGAATCCATACCAGATAATGTTGAACCGGGATTGAATCCAAACCATCCAAACCACAGTATGAAAACCCCTAATGCACCAAGGGTGAGACTGTGTCCCTTAATGACATTTGATTTTCCATCCTTGCTATATTTTCCTATACGCGGCCCCACAATCCAAGCACCTATAAGAGCTGACCATCCACCTAAAGAGTGAACTACTGTCGACCCGGCAAAATCATGGAATCCTAATTGTGCCAACCAACCACCACCCCATATCCAATGGCCTGCCACAGGATATATAATTGCACTAATTATAAAGCTATACATCAAATATGAAATAAATTTAGTCCTCTCCGCCATAGCTCCTGAGACTATCGTGGCAGCAGTAGCACAAAATACTGTTTGAAAAATCAAAAATGCTTCCTTTGGTATATCCAGTCCTAAATGCTTAAAGCTTCCAAGAGATAATAAATCAATTTTTCCTATAAATCCTCCTAAATCCTCGCCAAACATAATGCTAAATCCTAAAATCCAGAAAATCAAAGATCCTACAGCAAAATCCATCAGATTTTTCATTATAATATTTCCTGCATTCTTTGCTCTTGTAAATCCGGTTTCTACCATCGCAAAACCTGCTTGCATAAAAAATACTAAAGCAGTAGCTATTAAAACCCATACAGTATTAATTGCAATTCCATAATCCATAATGATTCTCTCCCTTCAAAATTAATATCTTTTAGTTTCTGTATGCATACAAAACTAAAAAGGTGCCCACAAACTAAGAGAGATAAAGTTCTCCTAATTGTAGACACCTTTGCCTATCAAAATATATTTAATTTATATACGCATTATATAATAATTATTAATTTTTTGCAATACTTTTTTGAGTTTTTTATATTTTTTCTTTTGTAAAATCTTCATGCAAATTTTTTAAGGTTATTCTAATTTTTTGGAAAAAACATAATTTTCTAAAAATTATGTTGACTTATATTTGTTTCGCTGCTATAATACAATACAACTACTAAATAATTTTAGTTTCAATGTGATGAGGGAGAATGGTATTTTATATGAGCAGTTCCAGAGAGTCGGTGTTCGCTGAAAGCCGATACTGCCTATATTATACGGATCACTCCTGAACAGTATCTTCGAAAGCTTCAAGCTACTAGTTGGTACCGGGTAGCCCCGATAAAGGCTTAGGTTTGAATAAACCCAAAGAAGGCATTTTAATAATGCAATTAAGGTGGTACCGCGGGTAATAGCTCGTCCTTAAAAACCAAAGTTTTAAGGACGGTTTTTTATTATCTAGATTAAAACTCTCTAACTAAAGGTAGTGTTTTACTCTATATTTATTATAAGTACAAATAAACAATTGATAAAATTTGACACTTAATTAAGAGCAATGAAAGAGTAAATAACTATACGGTCAAAAAATTCAAACTAATTCATATAATTAGAATCACCAGATAAGAGTGAAATAATTTAATTTATAGGAGGTAATTTATATGAATCGTGAAAATATGATGTTTCTTAATAAAAACAATCCAAAATTTGCTACTTTAGATGCTAATAGCAAAAAAAACAATTCTGTGAATAAAGATGAAGAGTTTGCCCTACACTATTATGCAAACTATTTATTTAAAGACTATGATTGTTCGTTAAATTACTGGGGTGAAGGCCGTATTAGTAATAAACTTATTTGGGAGTAATTTTGACTGTAAAGTCTTTTTACAGTTTACTCAAGATTAAGTTAGATTAAATTCCATGGATGATATTTTAAGATATACATCGCAAATAAGGAATTTGTTTGAAATATGCTCTTAATTAAGTGTCGATAAATATTTTTTACTAAGTTGTTATTATTTACTTGTTAAACAAGGGATTAAAAAATCTAGGTAATCCTCCTTCCATAGATAAATTAGGTGTTCCCATAACCAATGGAGCAATATACTTTGCAGCATCTTCTGTAACATTGTTATTTTCTTTAGTAATCCACTTAACGGGAAAATATTTTACATTATTTGCTACCTTAGATGCTTCAACTTGAACCGTTTCTATTGTATATGGGTCATTTTCTATTCTTTTAATTCCTACCATATATCCTGTACTTCCATTTACTGAATACTTAACAGCATCCTTTCCTACCTTATAAGCCTCTTCAATATCTGTGTTAGATACGCAGTGCATAGCACAGCGCTGAGAAACTCCAAGCTCCAGAGCTTTAACCCTCGAGGTGATCTTGTTTTCAATTATTAACCTTTTTAGATAATTACCTACTCCACCTAACTGTGCATGAGAAAACCCATCATGTTTACCAGCAGTGCCCATTTCAAAGAGGAAATTACCATTTTCATCTCTGATTCCCTCAGAAGCCACTATATATACTTTGTTTTTCTCCTTAAATCTTTTACTTACGTCCTTTAAAAACTGCTCCTTTGAAAAACTAACTTCAGGCAAATAAATAAAATCAGCAACGGATTCCCCATTTATTTTTGCAAGGGCTGCGCTTGCCGCTAGCCATCCTGTATCCCTACCCATAGTTTCAATAATAAAAATTCCATTGTCAGTATACACGCTTGAGTCCAAATAGGTTTCCAGTACCGAGGTTGCAATATATTTAGCTGCACTACCAAACCCAGGTGTATGATCTGTGTAACATAAATCGTTATCAATAGTTTTTGGGATACCTACTACTTGTTTATTTATCCCTTTTAATTTCGCATATTTGCTAAGCTTATCTACTGTATCCATAGAATCATTTCCGCCTATATAAAATAAAGTCTGAATCTCTAAATCTTCCATTAAACCGAATAACTTTTTGTACTCACTATCATCTTGATGAAAATCCTTCATCTTATATCTACAAGACCCTAAACCAGAAGATGGGGTATATTTAAACAGCTCTAACTCATTATCAGATAACTTTGATAAGTCCACAATTCTTTTTTGTAGGATACCCTCTATCCCGTTTAAACCGCCATATACTTTGTCATATAGTTTAGCCTCCTTATTTCCATTTACAACTCCAACTACACTAGCATTTATTACAGAGGTTGGACCTCCTGATTGTGCTACCAAACAATTCTTCATGATATCTCCCCTATTTATGTTTTTTTAATGATTGAAATTTTCTAGTTTATTATAATACAATCCATAGAATGAATCAATTTAAATAAATTTTCTTTAACTCATTATAAAACAACCTATTCATAGGAATTTTCTTGTTCGTAAGTTATATTTCCTGTCATACTTCTCACTTTCAGAGCCTCTTTATAACTGGTAATGTAATACACATAAAATGTTTCTCCAGATTTTTGTAAAATTTCAATTGTATATTTTCGTCTACATTGAGTGTTTATATAAGACCTCCCATTGCAATAAGATGTGATTTTGCAATTTTTAGTCTATATGTATTGTATTCACCTATCAAATAGCACTGTTTTCCAAAAGAAAGCTAAAACCAAATTTTATTTTTGGCATTTTAAAAACCCTAGATTTACAGTCAAGTAAACCTAGGGTTTTCATTTATTGGTGGAGGCGGTGGGAATCGAACCCACGTCCGAAAGCACTTCACCAGAAGATTCTCCGAGCGCAGTCATTGTTTTAAAGTCTCGCCTCGGGAATCGCCCAATGACAGGCTATTCCTTCGGCCAGTCCCAATTAAATCACTCTAAGGTCAGGACGTCCCCAAGAGTGGTTCCCCGCTAGTCGACGCCCAGGTCCTAAGCCGCGGGTTGCCTAGGCTGGACGGCTGCGTTATTTACGCAGCTAAAGCGTAATTATTATCTGCGTTTATATTTAAGTTGCCACTTTTTACGTTGCTTGGCTACAACGACTCGCTACTCCTGGATCCATACCCCCGTCGAAACCAGTACGCCCCCATGAATAAATGCGTCTTCGACACATTTATTAGTTCTTAAAAAATTCAGGTCACACTTTAGAGTGTTCTCGGTAACCTGTAACTTATATTCTATCTCATATTACTAATATCCTTTTTGTCGGTGTCTTAGTTCTTTTTGTATCCTTCTTTCTGCATCTTTTTTAGCAATACTTTGTCTCTTGTCATATAGTTTTTTACCTTTAGCTACTGCAAGCTCTATTTTTACCAGTCCTCTATCGTTTATATACAGTTTTAAAGGAACCAATGTATACCCCTGCTGAGTAGTATATCCAATCAGCTTTCGTATCTCCCTTTTATGCATAAGAAGCTTTCTTGTCCTAGTCGGGTCTACATTGTAGATGTTTCCTTTTTCATAGGGGCTTATATGAACGTTGTGAAGATATACTTCTCCGCCGTCTACTTCAGCATATCCATCTTTAAGGTTAACCCTTCCAAGACGTATAGACTTTACCTCTGTTCCCTTTAAAGCTATTCCAGCTTCATAGGTTTCTTCGATAAAATAATCATGTCTCGCTTTTTTATTGTTTGTAATAACTTTACCCTTTGCCATAATTGACACCAACTTCAAAATAGTATAATTAAGATGCAAATCTTATTATAGCACGAGAGCATATCATTGTCAACACTTCTTTTTATAGTACAAATTTTTTTATTGCTTTAGCCACTCCATCATTGTCGTTTGTATCGGTGATATAATCGGCTATTTTTTTTATACTGTCTTTAGCATTACTCATGGCAATTCCTAAACCTGCATATTCCAACATGCTTATATCATTTTCATTATCTCCGATTGCTATAACTTCTTCCCTCTTAATTCCAAGAGATTGAGCTAGATTCTTAACGGCATTTCCTTTACTTACACCTTTATTCGTTACATCTACTATATTCATCCAAGATCTTTTGGCTTCAATGTCGAGATTACTTTTAAGTTCCTTTATAGCAAAATTCAATGCATCAATATTATCAGATTGGATTCCAAATTTATAGATAACCTCTTTCGCTACGATTTCTTTACTGTCCTTTACAACTTCTACCTTTATTCTATCTTCTTCCTTTAAAGTTTTTCCCCATTCTGAAAAATATAATAGTCTTTTTTCAAGTCTTTCACCAAATATAGTATCCTCACTAAAGAAATAGAAATGCAAATTATTTTCTCTACATGTATCAATAATCTTTATACACTTTTCTTTACTTAAAGGATTAGCATAGATTTTTTCATCATTTTCCAAGTTCTTAACCATAGCGCCATTGCTAGATATTAAAGGTGTAACAATTCCCAAGTATTTTGCATAGACCCTTGCGGTGGTATATATCCTTCCTGTAGCTATTGCTACATGGACTCCCTTTTTATGAAGTTCTTTCAATACTCTTTTATTTTCCTCTGATACTTTATCTTCACTGTTTAAAAGTGTGCCATCCATATCAATGACTACTAATTTGTAACCCATCCATTGCCTCCTTAACCCATTATTATAAAATAAATCTGTAAATATTCTACTACTCTATTTTACACTAAATTAACCTCTTGTGCTAGTTAATCTAACAGTATAGCTTTAAATATCCTTCAATATTTCCTCTGAAGCGACTTTGAAGAGCTGTTTTTACCTCTAAATCTTTTCTATATAAAACAGCTCTTCTACGGAGCCTGAAGAGGATTATTGAAGGATATCTATAAGGAAATGTCACAACAAGTTAAATTAGACTAAAACAAAATCTATCTCTTTCTGTGCTACATCCACCCTTGCCACTTTAACCCTTACTTCATCTCCTATTCTAAAGGTTTTATTTGTCCTTTCTCCTCTAAATAAATAGTTTTCTTCATCGAATATATAGTAATCATCTACCAAAGTACTTATTCTCACTAATCCCTCTATAGTATTCTCCAACTCTACAAAAATACCGAAGGATATAACTCCTGATATTATTCCGTCAAACTCTTCTCCCACATGATATGCCATATATTCTGCCTTTTTAAGATCATTTGTCTCCCTTTCTGCCTCAACTGCCAGCCTTTCTCTCTCTGAAGACTGGTCTGCAGCGTTAGCCACTTTTCCCTTTAGGTTAGAAATTCTCTTTGGAGTAAGCTTATTATTCAGCATCTCCCTTATTATTCTGTGAATTTGAAGGTCAGGATATCTTCGTATAGGAGATGTAAAGTGACAGTAATACTTTGCAGCCAAACCAAAGTGTCCCAGGTTTTCCGCCGAATATCTTGCCTGCTTTAATGAGCGAAGCATAATAGTACTGATTATGTGTTCTTCCTTCCTACCTTCTATCTTATAAAGCAAATCTTGGAGTGCTTTGGGATGTACTTCTGTAGTTACGCCCTTCAAATGATACCCAAAATTATGAATAAATTTATTGAAATTTTCAATTTTTTCTAAACTAGGTTCTTCATGTACTCTATATACAAAGGGAATCTTTAGCCAATACATGTGCTCTGCTATAGTTTCATTACAAACTATCATAAATTCTTCTATAATTCTATTTGCCACTCTTCTTTCAGCTTTTTTTATTTCTACTGGTCTACCACTTTTATCAAGTATGATTTTAGCCTCTGGAAAATCAAAATCTATGCTGCCTCGTCTCTCCTTGCGCTTTCTAAGTATCAGAGCTAATTCTTCCATCAGTCTAAAATCTTCTATCAGATAATTATATCTCTTCATAAGCTCCGAATCGTTATTCTCCAGTATATCCGATACATCAGTATAGGTCATTCTTTCCTTAGTCTTTATCACACTTTCAAATATTTCATGATCCACTACTGTACCATTTTTATCGATTTCCATAATTACAGACATAGTTAGTCTATCCACCTTAGGATTTAAGCTGCATATACCATTTGAAAGTTTTTTAGGAAGCATAGGTATTACTCTGTCAACCAGATATACACTAGTTCCCCTTTTAAGGGCTTCTTTATCTAAGGTACTGCCTTCTTTAACGTAATAGGTTACGTCTGCTATATGTACTCCCAACTTATAGTTTCCATTAGGAAGCTTTTCTATGGAAACGGCATCATCAAGGTCCTTGGCGTCTGCTCCATCTATGGTTACGATATTCATATCCCTTAAATCTCTTCTTCTTGCTATTTCCTCTTCTGACACTGTATCAGGTATGTTATCTGCTTCCCTTAAAACTTTTTTAGGAAATGTCTCAGGTAGTTTATGTTTTCTGATTATAGATAAAATATCAGTTCCTATGTCATCTTTGTGACCCAATACCTCAATAATTCTGCCCTCAGGATTTCTTCTAGGCTCAGGCCATCTTGTGATTTCAGTAACTACTTTATATCCATCTTTCGCACCATTAACTTCACCTTTAGGTATATATACATCAAAGTTTATCTTTCTATCGTCAGGAACGACAAATCCAAAGTTTTTACTGCTCTCAAAGGTTCCCACAATCTCTTTATTTGCCCTCCTAAGTATTCTTATAATTTCTCCTTCAGCCCTTCTACCGTTTCTAGACCTACTGGTTATTCTGGCTATAACTCTATCATTATGCATGGCACCATTGAGGTCCCCAGCTGAAACAAAAACATCATTCATTGTTTCATTGTCGGGAATAATAAATCCAAATCCTTTTTGATTACTCTGTAGTCGTCCTACTACAAGGTTCATTCTTTCAGGAACTGCGTATCTCTTTTTTTTAGTCTTTATTATTTCTCCTTCCTTTTCCATATCATCAAGTAAGCTAATAAAAATACCCATTTCATCATGCTGAATGTCAAAAACTTCAGCTAGTTCTATATCAAGCATAGGATTATATGCCTGTTCTCTCATAAACTCAAGAATTTTTTCTCTAGAAATCATATTTATCCCTCCAAATTTTACAATATATAATTATTGTACCCTCCTATCACATGAAAATACCATCTGTATTATATCACAGATGGCATAATTTACATCTCTGTTTGTTTCTAAAAAAAACTCCCTTTTCTTAAGTGATAGAAAAGGGAGTTTTGGGCTATCTTCATTAGAAGAATAATCCACCTAATTTGTTGAATAATGGGGCAAATACTAATGATACGATAGTCATTAACTTGATTAATATGTTAATTGATGGTCCGGAAGTATCCTTGAATGGATCACCAACAGTATCTCCAACAACTGCCGCCTTATGAGGATCGCTTCCCTTTCCACCATGATGTCCTTCTTCAATGTATTTTTTAGCATTATCCCATGCACCACCGGCATTGGCCATAAATATAGCCATGAGCACACCAGATACTAATGCACCAGCTAATAATCCGCCTAATGCAGCTTTTCCTAAAATTAATCCTGTTGCTATAGGTGCTAGTACCGCCATAATACCAGGCACAAGCATTTCCTTTAATGCTGCTGCAGTACTTATATCAACACATTTAGCATATTCAGGTTTAGCTTTCCCTTCCATAATTCCTGGTATTTCCTTAAACTGTCTTCTTACTTCTTCTATCATTTGATTAGCTGCTTTACCAACTGATTGCATTGTCATTGCTGAGAATAGGAATGGAAGCATACCCCCTATCAACAGACCAATAACTACTAAAGGATCAAGTATATCTATCCCACTAAGCTCAGCAACCTTTGAATATGAAGCAAATAGAGCAAGAGCCGTAAGAGCAGCAGAACCTATTGCAAAACCTTTACCAATTGCAGCAGTAGTATTTCCAACTGCATCCAGCTTATCAGTTATATTTCTTACTTCCTTAGGAAGTTCTGACATTTCTGCAATCCCACCAGCATTATCTGCTATAGGACCATATGCATCTACTGCAACTGTGATTCCTGCAGTTGAAAGCATTCCTACTGCAGCTAAGGCTATACCGTATAATCCCGCAAATTTATGAGCTATTAATATCCCAGCTGCAATAAACAGTATTGGATATGCAGTTGAAAGCATTCCTACAGCTAGACCACTAATTATATTTGTAGCAGGTCCAGTTTCTGACTGCTGTGCAATTCTTTTAACTGATGCAAAGTCACTGGAAGTATATACTTCTGTTAATTGTCCTATTATTAAACCTACTATTAGACCAGAAGTTACAGCCCAAAAGGCATCAACATTTCCAAAGAACATTTTGCTTAAGAAAAATGCTCCAATCACTACTATAATACCGCTTACATAGGTTCCAAGCTTTAATGCCTTGTGGGGATCAGAGTTTTCATCTCCCTTAACGAACATTGAACCAATTATTGAAGCAACTATTCCAAGGGCAGCTAGTATCAAAGGATACATTGCGCCGCTTGCGTTATGGGCAACTACTCCAAGTGTAATAGCTGAAATAATTGACCCTACATATGATTCAAAAAGGTCTGCACCCATACCTGCAACATCACCAACGTTATCACCTACGTTATCGGCAATAACTGCAGGGTTTCTTGGATCGTCCTCTGGAATTCCCGCTTCTACCTTACCAACAAGGTCAGCTCCAACATCAGCAGCCTTAGTGTATATACCACCACCAACACGTCCGAATAAAGCTATTGAAGATGCTCCAAGTCCAAAACCTGTGATGATAGCTGGGTCTCCTATAACAAGATAAAGGCCTCCAACACCAAGAAGTCCTAAACCTACAACAGACATACCCATAACTGCTCCACCGGAGAAAGCTACTGAAAGTGCCTTGTTCATGCCTTCTTCTTTAGCTGCATTGGCCGTTCTAACATTTGCCTTTGTAGCAACTCTCATGCCAAAGAACCCAGCCAATGCTGAGAATAAAGCTCCTATTATAAAACATATTGCTGTCAACCAACCTATTCCTAAACCAACTGCAATAAATATAATTATTGCAAAAATAACAAGCGATTTATATTCTCTTGTTAAAAACGCCATAGCCCCTTCTTGTATGTAAGAGGATATTTCTCTCATTTTATCTGTACCAACATTTACTCTGTTAATTTTTAAAGTTAGTGCATATGCAAATATTAATGCTATTATTCCTACTATTGGTGCCAAAACCAACAAATTCATGTTACTGTCCTCCTCACGTTTCTATATTAAATTTTTTACATCCTAACCTTGTAAATATACTAATATTAAGGAACAAGCTATAAAAACTGCAGCACCTATCTTAGTAACCTTTGCTAATAATGCATCGTACCCTCTAGCTTTTTGTCTACCGAAAAGTTGTTCAGCTCCACCACCAATTGATCCTGAAAGGCCTGCACTCTTCCCTGATTGTAGTAATATACTACCTATTAAGACTAAACTTGCAATTACTTGAATTATCATAAAGAATATTCTCATCCGTCCCACCTCCTATTTTCTAATTAACAAATATATTTTAACACAGGAGTATAGCAAAATCAATAAATTTATCTGAATAGCCAGTGTGAAAACCTTTGCCTATTATTACATAATATGTATCAATTTCTTACCAAAAATGTTTAGTTTTCTTGACAGCGAAATAGGAGGGTTGGGATTTACCCTTCCCTCCTATTTATCATTGCCAATATTTCCTAATTCTATACTCAATATTTATTTTTTTATGTTATAGAATGCCTTCATACCAGCGTACTGAGCTGAAGCATCAAGTAATTCTTCAATACGAATAAGCTGATTGTATTTTGCAACTCTATCAGTTCTGGAAGGAGCTCCAGTTTTGATCTGTCCTGCATTAGTTGCAACAACTAAATCTGCAATAGTTACGTCCTCAGTTTCTCCTGATCTGTGAGATACTACTGCAGTAAAGCCTGCTCTTTTAGCCATTTCTATAGCATCAAGAGTTTCTGTTAAAGTTCCTATTTGATTTAGTTTTATAAGAATTGAATTAGTTATATTATTTTCAATCCCTCTCTCAAGTCTCTTAGTGTTAGTTACAAATAGGTCATCTCCAACAAGCTGAATTTTGCCTCCAAGTTTTTCTGTAAGTAGTTTCCATCCATCCCAATCATCTTCACTTAATCCGTCTTCTATTGAAATTATAGGATATTTTTCTACAAGGTCACTATAGAATTCAACCATTTCTTCAACTGTCTTAACTAGTCCCTCTCCCTTTAGCTCATACTTATTTTCTTTCTCATTATAGATTTCTGTAGCAGCAACGTCTAATGCCAGCATAACGTCTTTTCCTGGCTCATACCCTGCCTTAACGATTGCTTCCATTATTACTTCTAAAGCTTCTTCATTTGACGTTAAGTTAGGAGCAAAACCACCTTCATCACCAACAGAAGTATTAAGTCCCTTGTCCTTAAGGACTTTCTTTAAGTTATGGAATATTTCAGCTCCCATTCTCACTGCTTCCTTGAAGCTTTCTGCCCCTACTGGCATAACCATAAATTCTTGGATGTCCACATTGTTGTCTGCATGCTTTCCACCATTTAATATATTCATCATAGGTACAGGAAGCGTCTTTGCATTTACTCCTCCTATATACTGATAAACAGGAATATCTAAAGAATTTGCAGCAGCCTTTGCAACTGCCATTGATACACCTAATATTGCATTAGCACCTAACTTTCCTTTATTATCAGTGCCATCTAACTCTATCATTACCTTATCGATGAGAGCTTGATCTAGGGCGTCCATTCCAATTATTTCTGGGGCAATTATTTCATTTACATTATCCACAGCTTTTTGAACGCCTTTTCCTAAAAATCTATCTTTTTCCCCATCTCTAAGTTCTACAGCTTCAAATGCTCCTGTTGAAGCACCTGAAGGTACAATAGCTCTCCCCATTGAGCCATCTTCTAAATAGACCTCTACCTCAACTGTTGGATTTCCTCTAGAATCAAGAACTTCTCTTCCTAAAACACCTATTATAGTTGTCATGTTTGTTTATACCTCCTATTATTTAGTTTAGTAACTATTAGTTTTTAATATGAAATTTATTTATAGTAATTTTCTTTATATTTAGATAGACAACTTTAAGATTCAATTTATATTGCTCTAGGGATTTTGAGGTTTCCTTCTGAGTGATTTTGAAGTATTTGTTGCTACTTTCATCTTTTTTAAAATAAACAACAAATCTTCACATGAACCAGAAGGATTCTCAAAATCCTAATAAATTAAACCTTGAACTTTGCTATCTATAATTAAAAATTAACTATCTGCGCAAAGCTTTGAGCCTTAAGGCTTGCTCCTCCAACTAATGCACCATCGATGTCCTCCTGATCCATTAGCTCTTCAATATTATGGGGCTTTACACTGCCACCATATTGTATTCTTATTTCCTCGGAAATATTTTCATTGTAAAGTTCTTTTACAATGTTTCTTATATAAGCTATTACTCTATTAGCTTCTTCAGAAGTAGCTGTTTCTCCTGTTCCAATAGCCCATATAGGTTCATAGGCTATTACAATATTTTTCATATCATCACTTGCTACACCATTTAATGCTTCTTCTACTTGCTTTTTAATAACTGCTTCAATTTTTCCAGCCTTTCTTTCATCCAAGCTTTCACCTACACATAGTATGGGCTTTATTCCATGATTTATTGCAGAAATAATTTTCTTGTTCACTGTAGAATTAGTCTCATTAAAATATTGTCTTCTCTCAGAATGTCCGATAATACAATACTCAATTCCGAGATCCTTAAGCATGATTGGTGATACTTCACCTGTGAAGGCTCCATTTTCTTCCCAATGCATATTTTGAGCCCCAATTTTTATATTTGTACCTTCAGTAAGTTCTTTTAGAGTATGAAGCAATGTAAATGGAGGGCAAATAACTACTTCAACATCAGTACCTTTTACCTCTTCTTTTATTTCCTTTATAAAGTCCTTGGCACAATCAGTAGTCATATGCATTTTCCAGTTTCCTGCTATTATTGGCAATCTCATAATTTCACCCCTAATTTTATTTATCCTGCAGACAAGCTATTCCCGGTAGGATTTTTCCCTCTAAAAGCTCAAGAGAGGCTCCTCCACCTGTAGAGATATGAGTCATTTTGTCTGCATATCCCAACTGTTCTACCGCTGCAGCACTATCTCCTCCACCAATTATTGTTGTTCCGCTACATTCTGAAACTGCTCTTGCGATTTCTTTAGTCCCAACAGCGAAGGGCTTCATTTCAAAAACTCCCATTGGCCCGTTCCACACTACAGTCTTAGCTTCCTTGATTTCCTTTTCAAAAGCTTCAACAGTTTTATTGCCTATATCTAACCCCATCATATCAGCTGGTATATTATCTACATCTACTGTTTTATATTCAGTGTCTTCCTTGAACTCTTTAGCTGCTACTACATCTACAGGTAGTAACATCTTAACACCTTTTTCTTTCGCTTGCTTCATCAGGTCTTTAGCTAGTTCTACTTTATCTTCTTCAAGTAGTGACTTTCCTATTTCTATTCCCTTTGCCTTGAAAAATGTGAAAGCCATTCCTCCGCCTATTAGAAGTGTATCGACTTTATCCAAGAGGTTAGTAATAACACCTATTTTATCTGATACCTTAGCTCCTCCTAGTATTGCAACAAATGGTCTTTCAGGAGACTCTAATGCAGCTCCCATAACTTCAATTTCTTTTTTTATTAAATATCCTGAAACCGCTGGTAAAAAGTCAGCAACACCTACTGTTGATGAGTGTGCTCTATGAGCTGTTCCAAAAGCATCGTTAACAAATATTTCTCCAAGGCTTGCAAGTTCCTGGGAAAACTCCTTTGCATTTTTCTTTTCTTCTTTTCTAAATCTAACGTTTTGTAGCAAAACTACTTCACCGTTTTTCATATCAGATACTGCTTTCTTGGCATTTTCTCCTACAACCTCATTATCTTCAGCAAAGATCACTTCTTTATTTATAAGATTGGCAAGTCTCTTTGCCACAGGTTCCAATGAATACTTTGGATTAGGTTCTCCTTTAGGTCTTCCCATATGGGACATGAGTATTACCTTTGCATCATTTTCTATCAAATAATTTATGGTAGGTAATGCAGCTCTTATTCTAGTGTCATCGGTAATGTTACCATTGTCATTTATTGGCACATTAAAATCGCACCTTACAAGGACTCTTTTACCTTTTACCTCTATATCCTCAACAGTTTTCTTATTGAGCATTATTCCACCTCGCTATTCAAAATTTCTAAACTTTAATATATATGTATATTTAGGGGCACGATTATCGTGCCCTCAAATAACTTCCTCATTTTAATTTTTAAATTATATACCTTTTTCAATAACATATTCTACTAAATCAATTACCCTGTTTGAATATCCCCACTCATTGTCATACCATGCTACTATCTTAGCGTTTTTACCATCCATAACCATTGTATTCAGACCATCTACTATTGAAGAGTGTGGATCCATTTTGAAGTCAACAGATACAAGCATTTCATCAGTGTAATCCAAAATACCTTTTAATTCACCCTCAGCTGCTTCCTTTAAAACCTTGTTTATTTCTTCGGCAGTAGTTTCCTTTGCAAGTTCACAAGTCAAGTCTACAACAGATACTGTAGGAGTAGGAACTCTCATAGCTATACCATTAAGCTTTCCATTTAAGTGTGGCAGTACCTTACCAACTGCTGCAGCAGCACCTGTGGTAGTTGGAATTATTGACTGAGCAGCAGCTCTTGCTCTTCTTAAATCCTTATGTGGAAGGTCTAATATTCTCTGGTCATTAGTATAGGAGTGAACAGTTGTCATAAGACCATTCTTAATGCCAAATTCTCTGTCTATAACCATAGCCACCGGCGCCAGACAGTTTGTAGTACAAGACGCGTTTGAAAGCACGTGATGATTTTGCGGATCGTATTTGTCTTCGTTTACTCCCATAACGATTGTTAAGTCCTCACCTTTAGCTGGAGCACTTATTATTACTTTTTTAGCTCCTGCTTCGATGTGCTTTTCTGCCTTAGCTTTTTCTCTAAATACTCCTGTAGCCTCAATAACAACGTCAACACCTAGCTCTTTCCAAGGTAAGTTCGCTGGGTCCTTTTCTGCATAAGTCTTAATTTCTTTTCCATTAACTACTAGAGCATCTTCTTTTACTTCAACAGTTCCATTAAATTTACCATATAAACTGTCATACTTTAATAAATGAGCAAGTGTTTCAGTATCAGTCAAATCATTGATAGCAACAATTTCAAAGTTTTTATCAGCTTTTTCCATTGCTATCTTAAAAGCATGTCTCCCTATTCTTCCAAAACCATTAATTGCAACTTTTACAGTCATAATTTTATTCCTCCTTATATTTTAAAATTATTTTTTTGGCTGCACTTTCATCAGTTATTAATACTAAATTTTTATTAAGCTTACTTATAGCCATAATGGATTCTGCTTTATCACTTCCTCCAGCAACGGCTATAATATTTTCCATATTTTTATACTGCTCTAATTTTATTCCAATTGTACTTATTTCATGTAAAATTTCACCTGAATCATTGAAGTAGTATCCAAATGCCTCTGATACAGCCTCTCTTTGAAGCAGATCTTCTATTTTAGATTTATCAAGCCCTCTCCTCTTGGCCATCACATCTGCTCTACCAATTCCAAAAACTAATATGTCAAGTTTTGTTATGTAATCCATTATTTCTCTTATAATTGGCTCATTCATGAGACTATTTATAGCATCCTTTGATAGATAATCTGGAGTGTAAAGGAGTTTATATCTTGAGTTCATTTTGTTTGCTAATTTTTGAACTAATGTATTCGCTTGATATTCCACCTTTTTGCCCAATCCTCCACGGGCAGGCACTATAATAGTATTTTTAAAGCCTTCTCTCTCATTTTTTCCATATTCTTCAACTACATGGGCCATTGTAGTGCCGCCGGTGAGTCCGATTATACTATCTTCTTTTATCTGATTTTTCAAATAGTTTGCAGCTGCTCTTCCTATCTCTTTAAATACTAGTTCATCACTTTCAACTGACCCCGGGACTACTATAACTTTTTTTATCTTAATTATATTTTCTACCCTTTTTTCAAGTTCATTAATCCCTCTTAAGTTATGAAATACAATTTTAAATTTTTCTATAGTATTCTTTCCTAATGGTGTTATATTCATACCTTCAGAAGTTATTTCTATAAGACCTTGTTTTTTTAAGACACTTGCTTCTGTTCTTATGTTTCTCTCGCTTAATCCCAGCTTATTAGACAAGTTTCTTCTTCCTATTGGCTGTAAGTAGTTTATTATTCTTAAAATGCTATATCTAGTTTCTAAAATATTCGTTATATCAGGTGTTATAGTTTTCATCAATTCTACAAAGATTTTAATATTTAAATCGTCTCTACTGTCATTACCTTTTTTTAGATTCAATGTAACACCCCAATCTAGCACAAAATCTTTTCACAGGGTCGTTTTTAGACCACATGTATTATTATCGTCCCATGGCTATGAAAAAAATATGCCCATTTGTATTTTAGCATAAACTGGTATCACTATTCAATATACAAAACAAAAAAGTGCAATTAAAATTGCACTAATTAAATCTAGTATCTTTTTCGTTTTGATGAAGAAGGTATCTGCATTTCATCTCTATACTTTGCTACAGTTCTTCTAGATATCTTTATGCCGATTTTATTAAGCTCATTAGATAAAACCTGATCGCTCAAAGGTTTTTTGGGATCTTCTTTATCAATTAAATCTTTAATAATAGATTTTATGCTCTCAGCTGATATTCCATCGCCAAAGGTACTAGAGACACCACTTTGGAAAAAATATTTCAGTTCGAAAGTTCCTCGTGGACACTGCATATATTTACCATTGACAGCACGGCTTACAGTAGACTCATGAACTCCTATTTCATCAGCTATTTCTTTAAGGGTCAAGGGCTTTAAATACATCATCCCTTTATCAAAAAAATCTACCTGATGATTTATTATTGCTTTAACTACTTTGTATATTGTGTTTCTTCGCTGCTGAATACTTTTTATAATCTTTAGAGCTGAATTTAATTTTTTATTTATATAGGATGAGGTGCCCATCTCTACTTCTTTACCCATTAGAAGTTTTTTATAATAACTATTAATAAAAAGTCTTGGAGCTGTACTATCCTTTACAACAACTATATATTCACCATCTACTTTTTCAACCGTAACATCAGGGGTTATATATCTTACATCTCTTAATGAACTAAATAATCTTCCTGGTTTAGGTTCCAACGTCTTAATTAAGTCTGCAGCCTCCTGAACCTTATGGGCTGAAATATCCAATTTTTTTGAAATATAACTAATTTTATTGGCGGCAAGCTCTTCTAAAAAGTTTTTTACAATTTTATATGCTATCTCGTTTTGGATATTATTGTGATGTAACTGAATCAATAGACATTCTTTTAAATCCCTGGCTCCAATACCCACCGGGTCAAAACTTTGGATTATTTTAATTATATCTTCTACTTCTTCTATAGATAAATTAAATTTTTTAGCAACCTCTTCATTAGTTATCTGAAGATAACCATTGCTGTCTATATTTTCAACAATATATTTACCTGCAACTTTATATTTCCCTCGAAGCGTTGTAAATTGCAGTTGAAATAATAAATGATCAATTAGGGTAGTTTCCGTCGATAAATAATTGTCAAAGGAAGTTTCTTCTCTATCTTCATAAGTCCTAATCCTGTTTTTGTTCTTATACCTAAAGTCATCATACTCTGAAAAAAGCTCTTTCCAATCCATTTCTTTTTCCGAATTGTTGTCTTTATCAGCATCTCCTAAACTATCATTTTCACCTTTTACTTGATAGGGTTCAAGCACAGGATTTGTCATTAGTTCTTCTTGAATAAATTGATTAAGTTCTAGAGAATTGTACTGTAATATTTCAATGGCTTGCTTCAATTCTGGGGTCATTATCAATTTCTGAGTTTGTTCCAAATTTAAGTTATAAGACATCCTCATAAAAAACCACCCTGCCATCATTATGTTTAAATTCTTCATCTATATTATATCAGAAAAACATTTTCTAACAAAGATATAGACTCTAAAATAGATTTTTAACAATTTGGAAAAGAGTTAAGCCTTAACCCTAGCTTAACTCTTTTAATATTATCTTTCACCCTTTTCATATGGCTTGCCAACGGCTCTAGGTGCCACTGACCTTCCTGAAAAGACTACCAACGCTATTATTGTCAAAATGTAAGGAAAAGCCCAGAAAAATTCCTGTGGGAGATTTTTCAAAAGCGGCATTTGATAAGCCACTACACCTAGAGCTTGTGAAAAACCGAAGAAAATACCTGCTCCTAATACACCAATCGGATGCCACTTGCCAAATATAAGGGCTGCCAATGCAATAAAACCAGTTCCATGAATTGTAGCATAGGTATATTGAATGTCCTGAGTCAATACCATAATAGAACCGCCCATTCCGGCAAACATTCCTGACAAAATCACACCAATATACCTCATCTTATATACATTTATTCCCATCGAATCAGCAGCTCCAGGGTGTTCTCCTACCGCTCTGAGTCTAAGTCCAAAAGGAGTCTGGTAAACAACATACCAAACTATGAATGCTATTATTATAACTATATATGATGTAATATGAACACTACTGAAAAACATTTTACCTAATACAGGGAGTTTCGCAAAAACAGGAATATTTTGTTTCTTTATTCCGTATAGAAATGCTTTTGTTCTTTGCTGATTGAAAATAATTTGAGCAAGGTATATGGTTATACCTCCAGCTAATAGATTTATAGCCGTACCACTTATAACCTGGTCAGCTTTTAGGTTGATACTTACGTAAGCGTGAATAATTGACATTAGTCCCCCTGCAATTATACCGGCAAATATGCCAATCCATGGACTGATTGCTCCCAATGAAGATTCAATAAGCACCGTTACAGTAGCAGCAGTAAAGGCTCCTATCATCATAAGCCCTTCAAGTCCTATATTTACCACACCAGATCTTTCACTAAATAATCCACCAAGGGAGGCTGAAATAATAGGCGCTGCAGCAGCCAATGTCAGAGGAATAATTATGCTGATAAAATCCATGATTCCCATATTATTTCGCCTCCTTTCCTAATCGAACCAAAAGTTTTTTAATACCGTAATTCATAGCTGCAAATAATACTATGAAAGCCATAATAATATCGGCAATTTCCTTTGGAACACTAGCAAGGGCCATGGCTCTTGAGCCAGCCTTGAGAGCACCAAACAGAAATCCTGCTATTACTATACCTAATCCAGCATTGTTTCCTAAAAGTGCTACAGCAATTCCGTCGAACCCATATCCTTCAAAGCTTCCAATAACCCTTGCATAATCAAAGGTTCCAATTGAAATCATAGCTCCGGCAAGTCCAGCAAAAGCACCAGATATCATCATTGATAATACAATATTTCTATCTACCTTCATTCCAGCATACTCTGAAGCATCAGGATTAAATCCAACGGCTCGAAGTTCATAACCAAAGGTCGTCTTTTCAATAATGTACCAAAATAAAACTGCCATTAATATTGATACAACAAATCCCCAGTGAAGTCTGGAATAACTTGTTATTTTAGATAAAAAATCGCTACTAAGATCTGCTGTAGGTTGAATTGCCACGGTTTTTGTATTTGAACTTCCGGGTAAGGACTTAATAGCATAATTAACCAAATTTAGTGCAGTATAATTAAGCATTATCGTTACAACGACTTCATGCACTCTAAATCTAGCCTTTAAAAAACCTGGTATAAAGGCCCAAAACGCTCCTGCCAATGCTGCAGCCATTAGCACTAGAGGCAAATGGATCACTTTAGGTGCTTTAATCAATATTCCTACAGCAACTGCAGCAAAAGAGCCTACTATCAACTGTCCTTCTGCTCCAATATTAAATAAACCTGTCCTAAATCCAAAGGCAACTGCTAATCCTGTAAGTATTAAAGGCGTTGAAGATACTATCCACTCTCCAAATTTTCTTGGATTACCTAAAACTCCCTTAATTAATGCCTTATATCCGTCTAATGGATTAATATTGGTAATAATCATTACTACTGCACCAGCTAAAAAGCCAAAGAGAACAGATAATAGAGGAACTAAAAATTTTTGTTTTTTTTCATCAGTAACAAACTTAAGCACTAAAAATCACCTTCTTTCATATCAGGACCAGAACCTGCCATCATCAATCCTAATTGTCTTTCAGTTGCCTCTTTAGCATCTACTACACCGACTATCCTACCTTCATATATTACTGCTATTCTATCACTAATATTCATTACTTCATCGAGTTCAAGTGATATCAGTAATATTGCTCTTCCTTTATCCCTCTCTTCTACAAGCTTCTTGTGTATAAATTCTATGGCACCTACATCCAGTCCCCTTGTAGGTTGTCCAGCTATAAGGAGGGCTGGACTTCTATCCACTTCCCTTGCTATTATAGCTTTTTGCTGATTACCTCCCGACATGGCTCCAGTTCTTGTATATATACCCTGTCCACTTCTTACATCAAACTCCTCGATTAATTCCTTAGCTTTCTTATTTATGGCTTCGTTATTTAAAAGTCCATTTTTAGAATATGGATGCTTGTAATATGTCTGCAGCACCATATTTTCAGATAATATAAAATCCAAAATCAGACCGTGCTTGTGTCTATCCTGGGGAATATGTCCTATCCCAAGCTCCGTCCTATTTCTTACAGGCAGATTGGTAATATCTTTTCCCATAAGCTCTATTCTACCGGATTCGACTTTTCTAAGCCCTGCTATTGCTTCAAGAAGTTCTGTTTGCCCATTTCCATCTACACCGGCAATACCCAGTATCTCTCCTTTTCTGATTTCCAGATTAAGTCCGTCAACGGCTTTTAACTCTCTAGAATCCCTTACGACTAAGTCAGTAATCTTTAAAACAACATCTCCCGGGTTACTATCTTCTTTTTCCACTTGAAAACTTACCTCTCTACCTACCATCAAAGAAGCCAATTTTTCTTCAGAGGTAGTTTTTACATCAACCGTATCAATATATTTACCCCTTCTAATAATAGTACATCTATCTGCTACAGCCTTTATTTCCTTCAGTTTATGGGTTATTAGAATGATTGACTTTCCTTCCTTTACAAGTCTCTTCATTATTTCTATGAGTTCCGTTATTTCCTGAGGGGTAAGAGCGGCGGTAGGCTCGTCAAATATGAGAATCTCAGCATTACGGTAGAGCATTTTTAAGATCTCTACACGCTGCTGCATGCCTACAGTTATGTCCATAATTTTCGCATACGGATCAACTTCAAGGCCATATTTTTGAGATAACTCTTTAATCTCTTTTGCAGCTTTTTTGATATTTATTTTGCCCCTTTCAGTGGGCTCCTGTCCTAGTATTATGTTTTCTGTTACCGTAAAATTATGAACTAATTTAAAATGTTGATGGACCATACCTATACCTAAATCATTGGCCACATTTGGGTTTGTAATATTAACCTTTTTTCCTCTTACTTTAATCTCTCCTGCTTCCGGCTGATACAAGCCAAATAAAACACTCATTAATGTAGATTTTCCTGCCCCGTTTTCGCCTAATAATGCATGAATTTCTCCAGGTTTTACCTGTAAGGTTATATTATCGTTTGCAACTATACCTGGAAACTCTTTTCTAATATTAAGCATTTCGATAATATACTCCATCATCGCAACTCCTCACTTTTTAATAACTAAAAACCATATATATTATACTACAAAATACACAAGCTTTCTAATTTAATTTGAAAATGTAGAACAAAAGCGTCTGACGACGCTTTATTAGTTCGTAGTTAGTAGTTCGTAGTTGGTAGCCCTGATTAGCTCTTAGTTCTTAGCTCTTGGCTCTTGGCAAATCCTGGCCGTTCTTTAGGGGCTTTCCTGTAGCCCGTCACCTTTTTACCATGAGCGGTCAGCAATTAGCTGTTAGCCTTTTTAATATTTAACTGGTAAAAGTTTGTAATTTCTTGCATCCCTTAAATTTACTTTGTTTTATACCTGCAATTTTTTTTAATGTTTGAGTTCCTTTACTATAAAAAAACTGGCGGCCCTTCGGCCGCCTAATCTATTTCTTATTTATTAATCATCTAACTATTGCTGTCGCCATCTTCAATCACTTCTACATTTACCTATTCTGGAAATAGTCTTGGAAATTCAACACATAGTCCTCCCTGCTCTTCTGGCTCACAGAATCCGGTTGAAAGTACACAAAGCTGTACTGGAACTTTAACTTTCTTTTCGCATATAATACAGAATAGTAATACTATATTTGCTTTTAGTTTCTTATTTCCACTAGCGTCTACTACTTCTAAGCTATCTAAACCTAAAGGCAATATAGCGTCACATAGAATCGCACAGAACTCTGCTAGTGAAGGTTTTTGAGCAGCAAATGTGGAAGGCATACATAGTCTAGCGAATCTTTTAATTGTAAAAGGAGTGATAGTTACAACTTTATCCGCACTGAAACTTTTGTGACTTCCATTTGGTAGCCTTAGTGTACCTGAAATTGATAACAACACTTGCCCTTCAACATCTATATCCTGATCTACAATTATAGGAGTTCCTTTTCCAACTGCGTCACATTCTGATGTATCTATAAAGGATAAATCAATTTGTTCCTGTCCTCCTGGACCTATAGGGGTTGGCCCGCTTGGTGGAGTTACACCATTAATACTTAGAACCTCAGATTCGATTACAAGACCGCTACTTTCTCCCTTTGGTTTAGTAGTACAAATAATGGTTGCGTTTATAACTTTTGAACCTACAGGAATATTATCAGCTATATCGAAGAAAACTGTAAGTACTTCATTAGCCTCTTCTCTAATTAATGCTGAATCATATACCTTTTCTACAAAGATGCATTCAGCTACTATTTTTTCTGGATCATAAACTGATGGAGTTACACATCCGGTACTAGCTGTACAGCAATTATCTGTTTGTTGTTGCTGTAATCCAGCTTGATTGTATATTTTTTTGCTCATATTAATTTTTTACCTCCCTTTAAAAAGATTTAAACTTCACAATTTTATACATTTTACTTATAGTGTATGTTTGTTATTTCATTTAGTGTTTGTCTAGCTTAAATTTTTCTATAAACTTATTAATGCTAGGTTAATATTTTTAATTCAAGAAAGAACTACTCTTTATCTACTTCAGTATATGAGATATATATTTCTACTGTTACTTAAACTAGTATTAAAATGCTTTAAAATGCATATATTTTTGTGAGAAATTAATATTTTTAAAAGGTGGTATAAAAGTGGCATTAAATAACATTATTCAAACCATTATACGAAAATCCAATGGCGATATAACGAATTTCTATGTTCAAGATAGCTCTTTGTTTTACAGAAACTTTATATCTAATAAAGGCTGGGACCTACCTAATGAATTAATTCCAAATACTAGTCATAATCAACTAGACATTAAAATTGATGAACAAGACAAGATTTATGGGATAGTTCATACGCAAAATGGAAATGTTATGTATCTACACACAAAGAAAAGTAATATTTTATATGAAAAACTTTTTGAGTATAATACTGATAAATATATTTTAAAATATCCTTTTATATTAAAGCTCAACTCTAACATTCATATTTTTTATTATCTTCAAAATCTGAAAAAGAGAAAATTTTGGGGGATAATGCACCATTTCTTTGATGGAAATAAATGGATTGTAAATAAAGTTACCGTAATATCTTCATATCCAATTATTAATCCTTTTCAAATAACTTATAATTCGTCATACATGTATATTTTTTACCTCCATATATCAGATAATAAGGAAGAAATTTTTCTTTCAAAATTTAATGTTCAAAATAAATCATGGAATGAGCCAATCCAAATAACCGAAACCAAAAATAACAAGCTCTATTTAAACGTTTTGGACTCTAAAAATAAGTATCATATATCCTGGTGTGAAAATATTGATGACAACTATATTGTCCAATATACAAATATTGATTATGATAAAGATATTTCTGCTCCATCAAACATAACACCTTTATCTGAACCCTCTAACTGCACTCTACCGACCTTTATACAAGCAGGAAAAGCTTTATGGAGTATTTGGGTTCAAATGAATAAATTGTATAATTGTTACTCCTTAGATAACGGTAATATATGGAGTAATCCTGAAGCAGATGAAAAGAGCATAGGATCTAAATTTATTAGATATAAGTTTAGTTCAAATTGTCCAAATGATATAAAAGATTTTAAATTAAATAACTCATTTGGAACTTATTATCCACGTATTTCTTTTTTAGGATTTAAAAATATAAAAAGTTAGATAACTTCATCTAACTTTTCTTTACTTCTCTATAAATTTTTTTATATCCTTCAATATAGTGTTTGTATATCTTGTATACCGCTAATCTATGAGTTCTTATCTTTTCCCGTACCGTTTCTAAAGCTTCCTCATCTATTACTATAGCCATATTGCAATTGTTAGTTAAATATTTAGGTGCCTGAACTAAACTCGTGCTGTACCCCATCTTCCTCAACAAACTCTCTAAAAAATAGGCATGATTTTTAGAATTAAAAACTACCAGGTAATATGATGCATTTCTCATAATACCATCCCTTTACTTTTTTATACAGTATATTCCAGATAATTTTTATGGTACCAAAAAAGTCATATCTTCTATTTGTCTTTTAAAAAAACTCACATAATTAGTACAACCACATACTATGTAATGAGAAGAGAGACAAATTTCTTATTCTCAAATTTTTTATTAAGGAGTGATTTATTTTGGAAGAAAGAGATTATGGGTCTACAGCAACAGCTATAGTAAATAAACCCTCTAAAGATATAAAAAGCCACAAAAAAACATGCGTAGATGTTACTGGAGGCACAGTTGAATCATGCGTAAATACCCCCGTTAAAATTGAAGCAATCAAAGATAATGATATAATAGCTAAAATACCTGTCGTTTTGGCAGAACTAAATATTCAGTTTAATGTTTCAGCTCGTATTAAGCTTCCTGAGCCTGCCTTAGAAATCAAAAATGTTAAAAAGAGACTTAAGATAACTCAGTGTATCCTTTTACAGAACACAAACATGTTATTTGTTAAAGGATTTGTTCGCAAAAACATAGACTATTCAACAGTAGGACGCTGTAAAACTGATGAAGGCGTATGTGGAGAAATACACCACTGTACAATCGATGTACCTTTTGAATGTACTACTCCCGTAACTTTTAATGGTATTCCACCAACTAAGGTAATTCCAACAACATCAAAGGAGTTCGAATATTTTAGAAGAGAAGACTTACCAAATGAATTTGCTGAAAAGGATAAACTGTTATCTGGAGATTTATCTGAATTCAATCAAATAAGCACTGAATATTATAATGAATTACCATTCTGTGAACTAATAAGTAGTAGAATCGTTGAATTCGACGAATTTATAAATCGCATAAAAATAAAAGATGCACCATTTGAAGAAAGGGTATTTGAAGAAATTGAAGAAAAAATGGTTATAAATCTTGTGCTTAAAGTTTTACAAGATAGACAAATAGAAATTGATTAAATACCACTACTTTAATTTGACTTGCCTAGCTAGTTTACAATAATAGCAGCCTATAAGAATCTGCGACTGACCGCCCATGAAGACCTGTTTTCTTTTGGGTTAAACGTCAAGCTGGAAAAACAGCCCTTCAAAGTCACCTCAGCAGAAACCTTATAGACTGCTTGCTTACTCTATTAAATTTAATTAGTATAAAAAGTTAGTTCAATCACCATTTACAAATAGGGTATCTATATATAATAGATACTCTATTTGCACTACATTAAGAAAGGTGTGTTTAAATTGTATAGAAGGGACGGTGATAAAACTATAAAAAAAAATAATACTGATGACAAAAATAATTTATATAAAAATACTAATTTATTATCTAGTAATGTTATGAAAAATTATAATAACAAATCTTTAAATATTGAAGGTATAAATGAAAGAGTAGTTTCTAAGATACCAGTAATTCTTTCAAGAATAGATATCAGTATTTGTATTAACGTCATTATTAAATTGTCAGAAGATATTGACTATATTGAATCCATAAAGAATAAATCAATTATAAATAAAATACACTTTTTAAAGAAAACTGATACTTTATTTATTAAGGGTAAAATAAGAAAAACCATAAACTATATACAAAAAGTAAATTCATCATATACATCATCAGTTATTAATAATCTTAAATACTTTATTGTTTACATACCTTTTGAAATATGTACAAAAATTGACTCTAATACATTAGAGCATATAACTAAGCAAACTGAAAAAGATGACATTTACTGTGAACCTATCTGCTCTAAAATTATAGATCGATTATCTTTAATCGATGATTATATAAGTTTATATGATAATGTTAAATTGCAAGATAATACATTTATCAATGATATCATGAATCTGATTTTACAAATTGATATAATGCAGAATCAATTTATAAATATCAATCTATCTGATTATAGTATTGAAAGTAATGAACAGCCAATTGAACCAGATATTAGTTCTACTGGTCACAATATAAAAAATACTAAAAAAGTATTTTTACCACCTATTAAGATGACTAGAAAAAAGAAAGCTTTTATTACTTCCTTAGAAGAATTTAAACAGCATCATTTGATAATGATGCTGTTTAAATTTTATTTTATTAATCACAGGATGACTGTGCAAAGGCAGCAATATGACAATTTGTAACACAGAAACTGCATTCATCTAATTCCATAGGAACACCTCTTACAAAGTACTCACAGCATCCTGGGCAAGTGTTACAGTCACAATAGTTAAATGTAAATGTTTGGGCAAAGTTATCATCTTCACCTGTTATTTCGAACAACCAAGAATTTAATGATGTCTCAGTACCATCGTCACATTTTCTAACTAGTTCAAATTCAAATTTAATTGTTGCAGAAATACTTTCACCATTATCTGCAAATGTAAATCCATTTCCTTGACCGCATGCCATTATTATTGGCTTTGGTAAAGGATGTCCTGGTGGTTTACACTTTACGCAATCTCTATCACGGTCCTTATACCTATAATCTCTATATTCATAATCCTCATATTCACAATCATCCTTATATTTATAATCTTTGTATTCATAATAATTCTTTGACATCTTTATGCCTCCTTTTATAACAATTAAAGTCATAAAGCAAGATAACAGAAGATTGACTACATCCTTTTTAATATTTAAATTTGTATTTTATAGTTATCTCCTTGTCCTCTTGCACTACATTCTATTCAATAATAAGAATTTTGTGCCAAGCTTTATAAAATTAATTTGCAATTTCTATAAACTTTTATCATTCTCTATTTCTTAATCAATTTTGAAATAGCTTTGCTCCACTGCGATTCTAAATCTGGTCTTTCTGCTTTTAGCATCTTCAAAAAGTCCTCTAGTACTTCTGCTTCTTTTAAAGTTCTTAATATAGAACTATGGATATAATATTTTTTCTTTCGAGGGTCAACTATCTTTATACTCTCATCTTTCTGTATGAAAACATGTTTACTTATACCATCTACCCTCAATCTTGATCTTTCGAAATCTTCTACAAAATCGATTAAATTTAAAGCTAAATTTCTCGAAAGTCCATTTGTCTGAATATATTCTTTAATAGGAGTTCCATTGACGTATTCTCTTAGCATAAATCTACCTTTACACATTAGCACCTTTGGTAAATATATTTTCTCATCCATTTGTTTTAAAATTTTATATTTATATCTGCATAAGTTGCTACTAGAAAATACCTTTAGAACATTTCCATCAGGGGTTAGAAATACCTTCCCCTCTACCCCTTTTCCTAAAAAAATAAGATCATTTATATCTATCCCAAAAATCTTTTTACCCATAATAAACGCCTCCATCTATATAAATTATTAGATCTCTTATATACAATGGACTTACCTTATTGTTTGTTTTAAAGTATGCAACATTTTTTGTTCCTGTTACTATTTTGCCCCTTTAATACAATAGAGGGTTTATTTGGTTCTCCCTTTATCTATACCAATAAATCCTTTTAATATAAGAGCTCTTTAAAACCAAGCCCTCTAATTAAGTAGATCAGAGGGCTTGGTTTTAAAGTCCAGTCTTGTAAAAAAAAATTTTTGTCTAGATCACTTTTATTTTAATGTGCAAAGGCAGCAATATGACAATTTGTAACACAGAAACTACATTCATCTAATTCCATTGGGACAGCTCTTACAAAGTATTCACAACACCCAGGACAGGTATTGCATTCACAGTAAATAAAGCTAAATGTTTGTAAATGTTTGGGCAAAGTTATCATCTTCACCTGTTATTTCGAACAACCAAGAATTTAATGATGTCTCAGTACCATCGTCACATTTTCTAACTAGTTCAAATTCAAATTTAATTGTTGCGTTACCGTCACGATTGAAAGGAACGAAATGAACATTACTAGCGAATTCAACTTTAACCGCTGGTTTACATAAACAAGTAGTATCTATTAAAACAGTTGCTAGTGTCTTAGGTCCTACTAGCTTGACTAGGACTAGTTAAAGAAATACTTTCACCATTATCTGCAAATGTAAATCCATTTCCTTGACCGCATGCCATTATTATTGGCTTTGGTAAAGGATGTCCTGGTGGTTTGCACCTTATGCAGTCTCTATTATTATCTCTGTATTCATAATCTTCGTATCCATAATCTCTATATTCATAATATTTTTTTTTCATAAATAGGCCTCCTTTTTAATTCTAGAATTTTATAATGCAAGATAGTAGCGAGGTTATTACATTATTTCTCCTTGTCCTCTTGCACTACATTCTATTCAATAATAAGAATTTTGTGCCAAGTTTCATAATTTAATTAAAAAATTTTCTATTAATCTTAAATATTTTTATTCTAAGTGGCCTTTCATGTGAAAGGTTGCAATAAATAAAACCAGCATAAACATTTATTAAATGTTTATGCTGGTTTTATTTATTGCAATGAAATTAAATTAACCTCTTGTGCTAGTTACTCTAACAGTATAGTTTTAAATATACTTCAATGTTTCCTCTGAAGCAACTTTGAAGAGCTGTTTTTACCTCTAAATCTTTTCTATTAAAACAGCTCTTCTACGGAGCCTGAAGAGGATTATTGAAGGATATCTATAAGGAACTAGTAAGGCGAGTTAAGTTATTATTTAATTTCCTTATATACATATTCTGAAGTAAATAGCTGAAGCAGTGCAGGATACTTAAGATTAAATTTAATCTCATCTCCAACCTTATATTCCTTTTCACTATCTGTAACATCTACAATTAAGTGATCACTGCTTGCTCCCAGTATAATTATTTTCTCATCTAGGGGCATTAATTTTTCAGGGTACATATCCTGTTTACCTATAGCCAGTATTGCTCTTTTTCTAATCCCCCTATCCTCAAAAACAGGTTTATTTCCAAAGGCATCTACACCTATTTCTCCAATTGGTACTGAAGGCTTTTCCTTAAGTTCAATTATCTGAGCAGCAAGTGTAAAGACATCTTGATGAGTGTCTTGTACTATATTTCCATAGGCTGCTTCAGTTCCCAAAATAATTGATTCACCAAGCCTTAAATTGTTTATTCCCTTTGGAATTTCTCCATTTTGAAGCATGTACACACTGCTTGAATTTCCACCGGATATAATTTCTAGCTCTATATTAAATCTATCTTCAATGGATTTAGCTATATCCACCAATTGACCAAGATTACCCTGTTTAGGTATAACGCCTCCGTAACATGTCAAGTTTGTACCTATTCCAGTTAGCTTTACTCCTTTTAACTTTATTATCTCTTCTGCTGTATCCATGGCTTTATCAGGCCATACACCTTCCCTTAAATCTCCTAGGTCTACCATCAAAACTATTCCATGTACCTTACCCATCTCAAGTGCCTTCTCTGATAACTTTTCTATAGTGATCAATTCCGAATTCAAACTTATATCTGCGTATTTTACTACTTCTTCTATCTCGCTCATCATTGGTAATCTTAAAAATATTTTTCTAACATTTAAATCTTTATACTTTTTTATATTTTGGATTCTGGAATCTGCTAGAAGTTTAACTCCTGCATCTACTAATGCTCCAGCAATTTTAGGATTTCCACAGTAAGCCTTTGTAACTGCTGCCAGGTCTATATTACTTTCATTACACAATTTTATCAAAACTTTGGCGTTATGTTTTAATTTGTTTAAATCAACTATAACCTTTGGATATTTAAGCATTATTTGAATCACTCCTTTTTATTTAACATGAAGCCGGGATTAATCCCGGCTTCACGTTAATCTATATTTAAACTTTGCTTCAATAAATTTAGGGCAGTCTCTTTATATTTTTTCGATAAAACTCCAAGGGATGCCATTATATAGTAATTGTCTATCAGTATACTGGCCTCCTTAGTCGGCAGCAACTTATCTCCTTTATTGCTGAGTGCAATTACCTTTAGAATATTTACTCTGTTAGGAAGTCTAGTTAATGCTCCTCCGGTTCCCACTATCCATTTTACATTAGTAAGGTCTTTACCTTCAGCAAGGGTTTTCTTGCCACTGCTGCCGTATAAGTCCCTATATCCACCACAATGTCTATAAACCGAAGTAATCACCGCCTCTAAAGTAAGTCTTTCAACAAATTCTTTCTGTAGCTCCGTAGTAGGTATAGGTTTATGTTCTTTAATAAGTCTTTCTACTTCTTCTAAGCCTATATTTAAGTCTTCAGCAATCTTTTCCTTACCTATTCTACTAACAATATTCTTCATATTGACAAATACGCCCAAATCACCTTCTACGGTTCTCTTGGCTTCAGGCTCAGGACTTATAAGAATCCTATTTACCTCTTCACTGCCTTCAGTTACTGAATGTACATCCGTAGTGGCTCCTCCTACGTCCAGGGTGACGAGATCACCAATATCTTCCTTCAAAAGCTTACTTGCCTCCATAACTGCGCCCGGTGTAGGTATTATGGAGCCATTAACTAACTCTCTCACCTTTTGCATACCTGGTGCATATACTATATGCTCTTCAAAGACGTCCTGTATAACCTTTCTTGTGGGTTCAACGTTCAGTACATCTATTTTGGGATAAACATTATCTACTATATAAAGCAAATGCGATTTTTTCTTTTCTTCAAATATTAATTTAACCTCTTCATGGTTTTGAATGTTACCTGCATAAATAACCGGCACATCTAAATCAATGTCCGTTATTATTTCTGTATTGTATATGGCAGTATCTCTTTCTCCATAATCTACACCACCAGCGATTAAGATAATGTTAGGATTTATGTCTTTTATTTTTTTTACATCGGTTCTTCTAATCTTTCCAGCGGTAACTAGATGGATGTTTGCACCAGCTCCTAAGGCAGCTTCCCTTGCAGCTCTGACAGTCATATCGTAAACAAGCCCATGGACAGTCATTCTTAATCCCCCAGCTGCACTGCTGGTAGCAAACATTTCATCGTATTGAAAATTTTCTACTTCCAGATTTTTCTTTAGGTCTTCAATAGCATTACTCAGCCCTATATTTACATCACCCTCTAAAACTGTGGTAGGAGCCTGACCCTGCCCCAAAAATTTGGGGCGATCAGTATTTATACCATCAAAGGCATTAACTACAGTAGTGGTACTCCCGATCTCGGCTACTAGAACATTAATTTTCATTCTTCATTTCCCTTCTTTTCTGTACAAGGAATGTTGCGACATGAACTCCCTTCGTACCTCTTCCAAATCCAGCGTCAACTCCCTGCTTAACTGCAATCTCAGGAGTAACCTGTGTACCTCCGCAAGCTATCATTATCTTATCTCTGATTCCCTTTTCAACACAATATTCGTGAATCTTTCTCATATTTTTATAGTGAACATCATCATGGCTGATTATGGTAGAAGCTAATATTGCATCGGCATTAAGTTCTATAGCGGCATCAACAAGCTTTTCCACCGGAACGGAAGTTCCAAGATAATGGCACTCTATGCCGTACTTTTCAATTCCTCCATGTTTAATATCGATTATTTCTCTTAATCCAACTGAATGCTCATCCTCACCTACTGTACCAGCAACGATCTTCATTGGATTTTTTTCTATCTCCTCTCTTATTTCATCTTCAGATAATACTTCCGGCTCTGGTGGGATTTCCAGTTCATTAATGTCAATTGTAAAGTCAATACGTCCCTTTAATTGGATTCTAGTACCTTCTGACGGATGCATTACTTCCTTGTGGATAACCTCTGGGTCCTTTAGCCCCATTTTTTTCGCAAATTCCAAAGCTGCAAACTCTGCCACCCTTTTACCTACGGGCAAGAATAAATCTAATGAAACTATTCCGTCACCTAACCATTCAACTTCAGGTATAATTTTAGAAGTCTCTCTGAGCTCTTTAGTTTCTTCTAACCTAACTTTAACATTATCCGTTTCATCCAATTCATCTATAAATATTATTTTCTCGGGCTTTTCAAAGGTACAGCCTCCAATTAAACTTGCCGGATCATCTACAGCACTCTCATCGTATTGGGCTACATTATTATATCCGAAGTGAGCTGTTACTGGTGCAAAATAATCTTTATCCCTCTCGTATACTGTTCCTGCTCCTATTCCACCATGAATCTTTCTTGCTATTCCATCGCCATTTCTTTCAGGATACATCCCTGAATCAACGAAGAATCCTTTTTCAACTGCTTCAAAATATCCTCCCACTTCCAGAATTTCTTCCATGAATAGTACTGCTCTTTCTTTTAGCTCTCTAGCCTTCTCTCCTAGATAACCATCCTTTTTAAGTTGAATCATATCCATTAATCCATCCATGCCAACTAATGCTTGCTTTGCAGTATCACATGCTTCAACGTTATAAATATGCCATGGAACATTTCTTCCTTCATCCGGTGTAATTGTTGACTGAATATCTGCACTAGTAAGTCTAGAAATCAGCAGATTAAGTACATGGGTTACTGTAGCTTCTCTCGTTGAAGATTCTATATATTTAGTGTTCATTTGAGCTCGCATTCTATATTCACTGAATAGTTCTCTTAGAGCTACGGCATATGGAAGATCTAACCTTAAACATGGTGCAGGCGGTGCGGTTGGAGGGACTGTTGATAGACAGATATTTTCTTTTTTAATCCCTGACTTTACTGAATAAGCACAGTTAATTGCGTGCTGAACCATAAGTTCAGGCATTACTTTCCATGCCTCTCTTGCAGTAGCATTTGCATTATGAGCACCGTCAATCTGTGCCATATCTGCCCAAGCCATTACCTTCTTCGATTCTGCAGCATCTACAAAGGATCTAACCATATTTATATTTCTATATAGTACATTATATTGTGGATCCTGATGGGCACCATTTACTCCTTCTTCAGCAAACATTACTGCTATGTCTGGACCTGCTACACCACTGACATATGAATGATAGTTTATAGGTCTTCCAACCTCTTCTTCAATTAAGTCAATTGCCTTTCTCTGTGCTCTAACCTGTTTTCGCGTTATAGGTATACCACCTACTCCCTGAGGCGTACCTTCTATAAGACCATCAAAGTGGGACTGACCAGCAGTTCTTATTACCATCAGATGGTCTGCACCGTGCCAAGCAGCCATTCTCATTCTTCTTATATCGTCTTCAAATCTTCCTGAAGCAATTTCAGTAGTAATTACGTTATTAGGCTGAGGATCTATATTATCAAAATATTTTGCTGATGGCAGAGGCACGCTGTTTTCCAGCGGAGTAGAACAGTCTTTATACTTAAATGGTCCCATTTCAAGCTCTTCTATTTTATCTCTCCAAGTCCATCCTATTCTCTTGGGCCTATAATTTTCTAAATCTTTTAATATCTCCTTTATATCAAGCTTTTCATTTGGTTCTAATTTCTTCACTATTTGTCACCTCCATTGAACGACTTTACCACATCATCCCAGTACTTTCCTTCAATCAGTTCTAGTCCCGCCTGTCTTATGGATATATTCTTGTCCTTAGCTACTCTGTATACAACATGTCCGGCTCCTTTCCCAATAAGACCTCTGTCAATAACACCCTCAACAATTGCCTTAGCTTCAATACTTGAAAAACCCATACGTAATAATACAGATCTTTCAATAGATGGTGTTGTATTTTTTCTTGCCAGTTCAATCATTGGTTCAACTATTTTTTCAGCCAATTCCCAAAATCTTTGTTTTAATTCATCATCTGATAAATTGGCTAGATGCTTTCTTCTTTCTTCAAAATTATCTTCTCTTTTCATTAAACCCTTCATCTATTCGCCTCCTAATCGTGCTTTATACTATATCTACACCTAACTCTTCAATAACTTTCTTTACAAAATCCAAACTAGAGTTAGTATCTTCAGCTAAAAATTCTAAATCGGATGAACTTATAGATTCCAATTCATTATATTCTATTGCATTTTTAATGTAGGACTTTCTAATTTTCTCTAAATCCAAGTCCACTGCTTTAATTAACTTTGGACTCTCTGGCAAAATAATATTTTGTCCCGGAACCTCATCCTTTGGATCTCCAAATCTAATCTCTATACCATTCTGTCTGGCAAAGGACAACTGTGGCTGAATATGCTTTCCTGCACCCGTATACTCTGTTTCCTGGACTACAATTATTTGATCTTTATCCATCTCTTGAGCAAGGCTGAAGGCTGCTGCAAGTGAAGTGTTGCCTGCAGGACCTCTTTCAATGCCCTCTAATTGTGCTAGGGCCTCTGTCATGTAGAATACTTCTCCCTGTCTCACTGTAACATACCTATCCATATATCTTAATGAACGTGCAGCTGATCTAGGCACGTCACTTCTATCGGGCCAAGTTGCAAAGGGTATTCCAAAGCCTGTGTGTCCAGTTGTAAAGGACTTTTTATTGAATTGTGTATCGCTTGCCATATGAAGTCCCTTTAGATTTACACTGGCACCAACAACTATTGTGTTTTCTGCTCCAGCCTTCCGAAGTCCTCTTGCTGTTCCCGTAAGATTCCCTCCACCTGCATTTGTACAAACTACAACATCAGGATCTTTCCCTACCCTTTCTCTCATTTGGATTGCAAGCTCATATCCTAAAGTTTCTACACCGGCTATGCCGAAGGGAGTATAGAGAGAAGCATTAAAGTATCCTGTTTCTTCTAATAATTTTAAAAATGTATAGAACAGCTCCGGTCCAACTGTAAGCTGCACAACTTCTGCACCGTAAGCCTCACATTTTCTTGCCTTTTCAATTATCTCAGGCTGTCCAAGTCCTTTACTGTCATAGCATTCCTGTACTATTATACATTTAAGCCCGTGAATTGCAGCCTGACTTGCAACAGCGGCGCCATAATTTCCACTTGTTGCAGCTATAACACCTTCATATCCCAGTTTTTTTGCATGGTATACTGCATTGGCAGCTCTTCTGGCCTTAAAGCTTCCTGATGGATTGGCTGCCTCATCCTTAATGAATATTCTTGCACCCTTTCCTTTTGGCGAGAATTTCCTTGTCAATGTCGTAAGGTTTTTTAGTTCTAGTATGGGCGTATTACCAACACCTGTACTTCCCTGTATTTGCTGCATCTCTTCTAGGGTGTAACCAGTTTCTCTCATCATCGTTTCATAGTCAAAGGCAATTCCCTCGAATTCAAATCTGTCATAATCAATACCTACAGCTTTTTTCATTATTTCATTTCTTCTAGCCATAACACCTTCATAGCTCATATTATTATTCATGGTCTTCACCTCCAAATAATATTTCCCTTAATTGAAGACCTATCTGTAAAAGCTCGGGCACACATTCTCCAAAGGAATGATTAAAAGCAGGATTAACTTCTACAAGTTCTCCCTTTACCCTTCTACCTGTCATAGTTTGAACTACTACCTCATCACCAATTTGGGCATCTTCTAACAAAAAACCCTTAACCCACATTTCAAGTGGCACCTTCTTTGTATCTTCAGGAACCTGAGGTGCTCTTTCTTCAGGTTTCAAAACAATATTGTGGATTAAAACCCATTCTCCTTTTTTAATCATCTCAATCCCCCTATCTAATAATTAAGTCCCTCATATCTCCCATGATTGCTCTTGGTACAGGTATATCAAGCATAGTTCTCAATCCTGGATGAGCATTTATAACATGTGGTATAGAGTTAACACACATTGCTATAGTTCCTATCCCCCCTGGAATTTCAGGTTTTATTTGCAAGTTGATATTTGGTGTTCCTTTTATCCAAATATAGTCACCTGTTTCTACTCCTTCCAACTCGGGTAGTATCTGTTGAGGGTGTTCCATTTCAATTTTTACTTCACCATCTACGTAGCCGTTTCCACATTGTCTGCACCCAGCAACATTTTTTGCCTTTACTTCTGCATATTTTGTTTTTCTCTCTATATTTGATACAATTGGTTCTCTAGTCTGTTCAACTTTTTCAAGATTCCAACCAATTCCGTCAGCAATCATCTTAATTGACTCTGGAAATCCTACATGGCCTGCAACTTTTCCAGTTTTCACACCGTCTTCAAAATCTTCAACCGTTAACCCTACTCCCTGCTCTACCATAACGGCACGCCCAAAGGGGGATAGATCATTTATTCTTGCAGCTTTAATATGCTCAACAGACTCACATGTTCCTGTTAAAGCCAATATAAGTAGATCCAAGACAAATCCTGGATTAATACCTGTGCCTAAAATGGAAACACCATTTTCTTTAGCTAATTTATCCATCTTTTCAGCAAGCTCAGGTTCCTGGGCCTGAGGGTAAGCCATTTCTTCTGCAGTAGAAATTACGTTTATTTTCTTTTCAACACAGTATTTAATTTTTTCAAATGCATTTTTTGTAAAAGAATCGGTTGCCAATAGTGCAACATCTGCACACCCCTGCGTAATAACTTCTTCTACATTAGCATTAATAATTACAGGTTTTCTATCTCCTCTTTCTACTTCTAACACTTCATACATATCCTTACCTGTTCTGGCTTCATTTCTATCACATACACCTACTATTTCTACACCTTTTTTCTTAAGTAACATCTTTGCCATTCCACTTCCCATTGCACCAAGTCCCCAAATAACCACTTTAATATTATCTCTCATATAGGACACCTCCATAAGTTTTATCATCTAAATTACTATCAATAGTAAAAGCAATTTCCGTGCCATGCTTCACTTTTGTATATATTAAAAAAACAAGGATTTTTACATATTTATAAGTTTTTTTCATGAAATCTATTACTTTAGTTGGAAGCAGTATAAAAAAAAAGAGCAAATATTTTTGCTCTTTTATGCAAATATTTTTGCTCTATTTATCTGAAGTATATTTCTTTATCTTATACTGCAAATTTTGCCTTGAAATTCCTAATTCTCTAGACGTTTTTGTTATGTTATCCTGATTTTTTCTCAAACAGTTAAATATTATTTCTTTTTCTATTGCATCTAAATACTCATTTAAGTTTCCTATTTGGCCAAACTCTATGCTGTTTTTTTTAGAAGTATTATTAATCATTAAGTCTTCTACATAGGGAGGTAAATGTTCTTTTTTTATAACATGATCATCTATTAGCATATTCATAGAAGCCTCAATAAAGTTTTGAAGCTCCCTTACGTTACCAGGCCAGGAGTATGTCATAAATGCTTCCTGTAAATCTTTTGACATCATCCAAACATCCTTATTTAATATATTATTATAATATCTGATAAAATGATCTATAAGCAATGGAATATCTTCTTTCCTCTTTCTTAAAGGTGGAATATTAATGTTTATCACATTGATTCTGTAATATAAGTCCTTTCTCAAACCACCCTTATCAATCAACTCAGTTGGATTTTCATTGGTAGCAGCAATTATTCGAACATCAATCGGTATATCCTTAAGTCCTCCAACTCTTCTTACATATCCTTCCTGCAATACCCTTAGCAGCTTTGCCTGTAGCGATAAACTCATTGAATTAATTTCGTCAAGGAACAGTGTTCCTCCATTTGCCTGTTCAAACAAACCCGGTCTATCAACGGCTCCTGTAAATCCTCCCTTACTAGTTCCAAATAAGATACCTTCTAATAATGTTTCGGGAAGGGCTGCACAGTTTTGAGCAATAAAATAATTATTTTTTCTTGGACTTTCATAATGTATACTTTGGGCAAAAAGCTCTTTACCAGTGCCAGTCTCCCCATAAATCAGTACACTAGAAGAGGTATTAGCTGCTCCCCTAGCAAAGGATATAGCCTTCAGTAATTCTCTATCCTGTCCGATAATATTATCAAAGGTGTAATGTTTTTTAGTACTAAGTGTATTAGAGTTGTTATTTTTCTTATTTAACCTTTGCTGCAGCTCTATTATTTGTTCCGATAGATGACTGACATTAGTAATATTCTTTGCAATTTCTATTGCACCTATTATTTCGTCATTATATCTAATAGGCAATGTAGTATTTATTGATGAAACTTTTTTTCCTTTCAGGTTTAAATAGCTTTGTTTGTGTTCCTTTGTCATCTTCCCAGTAGTCAAAGCCCTTAGAAGGGTACTGGTCTCCTTTGTAAGACTTGGAAAAATATCCAATAGATAGTTGCCTATGACTTGTTTTGCATCCAGTCCTTCTATTTCCTCCATTGCAGAATTGTAAACTATAGTTCTTCCATTTTCATCGACAATATGTATCCCCTCTTCTATATTCTGCAAAATATTTTGCATTAGGATTTCTAATACTTTTTTATTTCTCACACAATCCCCCCAAAATTGTCTTAAGAAAAAGCAGCAAAGCTGCTTTTTTAATATAATGGGAATCTACTACATAAATCCTTTACCTTATCTTTTAAAACTTCTTTATCTTGCTTTTGTTCAATAGCTCCATCAATTATATCCGCTATCTCAGTCATTTCATTAGGTCCCATTCCTCTAGTAGTAACAGCAGGCGTTCCAATCCTTATACCACTAGTTACAAATGGACTTTCCGGATCATAAGGAATTGTATTTTTATTTACTGTTATCCCTATTTCCTCTAGCCTTGCCTCAGCTTCTTTCCCAGTAATATTTTTATTTCTAAGGTCAATAAGTATTAGATGATTATCCGTACCGCCAGATACAAGTCTAAATCCTCTGTTTTTCAACTCTTCTGCAATTTTTTTTGCATTTTCAACTATCCTATGTTGATATTCTTTGAAATCCTCTTGAAGGGCTTCATTGAAGCTTACTGCCTTTGCCGCAATAATATGCATTAAAGGTCCACCTTGAATCCCAGGGAATATAGCCTTATCTATTGCCTTTCCATACTCTTCCTTACATAATATTGCTCCTCCCCTAGGTCCTCTAAGTGTTTTATGGGTTGTAAAGGTAACAAAATCTGCATATTCACAAGGATTTGGATGTAGTCCAGCTGCAACGAGCCCGGCAATATGGGCCATATCTACCACTAAATATGCCCCTACCTTGTCAGAAATTTCTTTAAATCTTTTAAAATCAATAATCCTGGAGTATGCACTTGCTCCAGCAACTATGAGCTTAGGTTTTTCCTCCATAGCTATTTTCTCTATCACATCATAATCTATGGTTTCAGTTTCTTTATCTACACCATAGCTTATAAAATTGTAAAGTTTTCCTGAAAAATTCACTGGACTACCGTGGGTTAAATGTCCTCCATGGGAAAGATTCATCCCTAAAACCGTATCCCCCGGCTCGAGAACTGCATGGTAGACTGCTAGGTTTGCATTTGATCCAGAATGAGGCTGAACATTGGCATACTCTGCATTAAAGAGCTTCTTTAACCTTTCAATAGCCAGTTTTTCAACTTTGTCCACAAACTCACATCCGCCATAATATCTTTTTTCAGGGTATCCCTCAGCATATTTATTTGTTAGAACAGTTCCCATAGCCTCTAAAACTGCTTTACTTACGAAATTTTCTGAAGCTATCAGCTCTAACCCCCACTTTTGCCTATGAAGCTCATTGCTTATTGCTTCATATACATCCTTATCTACTGTTTTTAAAGTATCTAGATTCATTTTTTAACACCCCTCTTTTGTCTTTTATATATTATTTAACAACTTTAGTTATCACCGATTGATACTTCTTGCTAGCCTTAAAATTTTCCTCATTAGCCTTTATAAATAAGTAGGAAACCACTAAAGATAACGCTCCTATTAAGAATGAATATACTTCAATATCACCCTTTACTTTTAACAGCTCTAAAACATATTGACCTGCTAATACTCCCACAATCATTGCCAGCAAAGGAATTCCGTATGCAATAAAGGCAGCACCTAAAACATTTACATTTTCTAAATCTACTTCCACCCTATCTCCAATGTGGGCACCTGCAGCGTTTAATGCTTCAATCTTGATATCCATATTTTCATCACCAATGTGACAAGCACCGCAATCACCACATGCAGCATGCTTCATCAAAACTACCAGAGCCTTTCCATCATTTACTTCTAGTACCTTACCTTCCCTTTTCATATATACCTCCGTATCCTACTAATAAACTAAATCACTTCATAAATTTCAACATAGTATTAATCAACTCGTCTATTACCTCATCTTCGTCATTATTATGCAGGGAATTTTTAATACAACCTTTTAAATGGTTTTCCAGCACAATTCCTCCAACCTTATTAATTGCAGATCTTACTGCAGCAATTTGTATCAAAATATCATTACAATATCTGTCTTCATTTACCATTTTATATATACCTTTAACCTGTCCTTCAATTCGTTTAAGCCTTTTCAAGATCGCTTCCTTTTCATCGGTATATGAACCCATAACATCACCTCTCATACCCCTGCATGGTATTAATTATATTTTATCACATTTTTTTGATAATTAAAATTTTCTTTTAATTATTTTTAACCCTCACTTTTCATAGTGAGGGCGTATATAATTATTCTTCTTTTTTAACTATTTTTATATGCAGCTCCTCTAGCTGTTTTTCATCAGCAAAAGCAGGTGCTTCAGTCATAAGAGAGTTTGCATTTTGAGTCTTTGGAAAGGCAATGACTTCTCTGATACTTTCATTACCTGTCATAAGCATAACCAGTCTATCTAATCCATAGGCTATGCCACCATGGGGGGGAGTTCCATATTTAAAGGCTTCAAGCAGGAAACCAAACTTGTTATTTGCTTCTTCCTCACTAAAGCCTAGGGCTTTGAACATTTTTTTCTGAAGGTCCCTACTATGGATCCTTATACTTCCTCCGCCAAGTTCTACACCATTTAATACAAGGTCATATGCCTTTGCCCTTACTTTTTCCGGATGACTTTCAAGATATTTTATGTCTTCATCCATAGGTGAGGTAAATGGATGATGAACCGCAACGTATCTTCCTGCTTCTCCATCGTACTCTAGAAGAGGAAATTCAGTAACCCATAAAAGCTTAAACTCATCCTTATTCAGAATATCCAATCTTTTAGCAATTTCCACCCTAAGGCTTCCCAAGGAATCAAATACTACCTTTGCTTTGTCTGCCACAAATAATAAAAGGTCTCCCGGTTTGCATTCAAATCTTTCAATGATGGCCTTAAGCTCTTCATCTGTAAAAAACTTAGCAATCGGTGAAGATACTACATCTTCGCTTATCTTCATCCATGCAAGCCCTTTAGCGCCATAAGTCTTTGCAAAATCCTCTAGTTTTGAAATATCCTTTCTACTGAATCTATCGGCATATCCATTTATATTTATTCCTCTAACATCGCCGCCATTTTTAACGGTGCTGCTAAATACTTTAAATCCGCAATCCTTTACTATATCATTTATACATTTTAACTCAAAGCCAAATCTTACATCGGGCTTATCGGACCCATATCTTTCCATAGCCTCTTTGTATGTAAGTCTTTGTAGCGGCAGCTGAACCTCTACACCTAAGGTATCCTTAAATATCTTTTTCACTAACTCTTCATTGACCTTTATAACATCCTCAACATCTACAAAGGACATTTCTATATCTATTTGAGTAAATTCCGGCTGTCTGTCAGCTCTCAAATCCTCATCCCTAAAGCATTTTGCTATTTGAAAATATTTATCCAATCCAGATACCATTGTAAGCTGCTTATAGATCTGAGGTGATTGAGGTAGTGCATAAAATTTCCCTGGATTAACTCTACTTGGTACGAGATAGTCTCTTGCTCCTTCAGGTGTGGGTTTAGTAAGAATAGGAGTTTCAATTTCTATAAAGCCTTTCTCACTTAAGAAGTCTCTTACTAGTTTTGTTACTTTATGCCTAAACAGTAAATTTTTCTGCATTCTTGGTTTTCTAAGGTCTAGATATCTGTACTTTAGTCTTAATCGTTCACTTGCATCATCTTCATCGTGGATATGTATCGGTGGAATCTCGGCTTCTGATAAAATTTTAAGTTCCTCTGCAAAAACCTCTATATATCCTGTTTTTAAATTTTCATTTATTGACTCCCTTTTTCTCACTTCGCCCCTGACAGCTATAACAAACTCGCCCCTTAGCTTCTCAGCCTTTTTAAAAGCTTCTTCTGAAACGGTTTGATCAAACACAATCTGAACCAAGCCTTCTCTGTCTCTTAAATCAACAAAAATTAATCCTCCAAGATCTCTTCTTCTTTGTATCCATCCCATCAGAGTTACTTCTTTACCTATATCGCCTTTATTTAGTTCACCGCACATATGGGTTCTCTTCATACCCTGTAGTAATTCTGCCATATGTAATACCTCCCTATTATAGTCGCTCTAAAATTTCTTCTACTATAGAATCTAATTTGATTTGTTTTTGATTTCCTGTTTCCATATTTTTCAATGATACTGAATTGTTATCAAGTTCATTGTCACCAATTACGATTGTATAGGATGAATTTATCTTGTTCGCATATTTAAACTGAGCTTTTACGCTCCTATTCAAATGATCTAAATCGGCTGAGATAGAGTTCTTCCTTAATTCGTAGGATAGCTCAATGGCCTTTTTATATGCTCTTTCTCCCATTGTAACGATAAATACATCTATTCCCTTAGGCTTAGGAATTTCTATGTTATTATTTTCTAAGGTGAGCAGAAGCCTTTCAATTCCCAATCCAAATCCTACTCCTGGTGTAGAAGGTCCTCCAATTTCTTCAACTAATCCGTCGTATCTTCCTCCACCACACACAGTACTCTGGGCACCAATTTCCTTTGAAATTATTTCAAAGGCAGTTTTGTTATAGTAATCCAATCCTCTCACTATAGTAGGGTCTATTTCGAATGGAATGTTCATGAGTTTTAGGTACTGCTGAAGTTTATCAAAATGATCTCTACAGTCTCCGCATATATAATCCAGAATAAAAGGCATACCCTTTAGTTCCTCTTTACACTCTTCTTTTTTACAGTCGATTATCCTCATTGGGTTTCTTTCAAATCTATCATTGCAAGTTTTACACAGTTTGTCCAGTCTCTTTCGTAAAAATTCTCTTAAAGTTTTATTATATTCTTCTCGACATTTAGGACATCCAATACTGTTTATTCTTAGCTCTAAATTCATTAATCCTAGTTTTTCAAAGAAATTCATTGCTATTCCAATAACTTCTGCATCAACGGATGAATTCTCTGCTCCAAACACTTCTACTCCAAACTGATGAAAGGCTCTAAGTCTTCCAGCCTGAGGCCTTTCATATCTAAAACATGGAGTTATATAAAAAAGCTTTGTAGGCTGAGCATCTGCATACATTTTATTTTCTACGAAGGACCGTACTACTGGAGCCGTTCCTTCAGGTTTTAAAGTGATTTCTCTGCCTCCATTGTCTTCAAAGGTGTACATTTCCTTCTGTACTATATCTGTAGTCTCTCCCACACCTCTTTTAAACAGCTCAGTGTGTTCAAAAATCGGCGTCCTTATTTCTTGATATCCAAATTTTCCACATATCTCTCTAAATTTTTCTTCAACATAATTCCACTTATATACATCTACAGGTAAAACATCCTTTGTGCCCCTAGGGGATTTAGTCAGCATTCAGAGACCTCCTTTATGTCTTTTAATTATTTTATCCATTTTTAAAATAAAAAACTCCCATCCCTATATAGTATATAGTAGGGACGAGAGCCTATATTCCCGCGGTGCCACCCTAATTGGAAAAACCCACTTTATCAGTTAACGCCTGAATACGTGCTATCCTACTAACTTCAGAAAGCATACTCCGAGGTGTCTTCATTATAGCACCTGATGTTAGACTTCCACCATCTCTAACTCGCTATAATCGGTGTCATAACTACTACTCCTCTTCACTGTATATGGTTCTTATAAAGTTTTCATATATTATAAATCACTTACATATATTATGTCAAGGTTTTAAGCATTCTACTTTTTGTATTATATAGGAACCCGATTGTTATCTTAATAAATATTTTTCAAATTAATCTTAATGCTCAACTTTAACTTTATAAGACAGTATTGGCAATCTTTACGCTGTAAATTAAAGTTCTACATTAACTTTAACTTTTAAAGGTTAGTGTTTATTTTTAAGTTCTACATAACTGTAATTTTTTTCTATCTATCATTTCATCTACTCTGTTTATATATTCATCAACATTCTTTACATTTGGAACTCTCTCAAGTCTATTCTCTCTTGGATATACAATCTTAGAAACTCCTCCTGCACCTAATGCAATAATGGTTTGTTTTTCCTCCATTATCTGCATATTATAGATACATTCATGGCCTACCTTACAGTATCCAGTATTCTCTAAATTACCAACCATGTATTTCTGTCTATACATATAGTAAGGAAAAAGCCCCATTTTTTCAGAATATCGTCTAGCCAATTTTAGCATATCCACTACCAGGTCTTCTTTTATCCTATATTCATCTATACTTTGCTTTAATTCAGAGCTTTTCTTTATGGCTAATGTATGTACTGTCAAGTTCTCTGGTGATAACTTTTCTATTTTTTCTAAAGTATGATTTATTTCATTTATTCCCTCATTAGGCAGTCCAATAATTATATCCATGTTAATCGTTCTAAATCCAATTTCCCTGGCCTTATAATAGGTTCTTTCAATATCCTCTACAGTATGAATTCTACCGATTGTCTTTAATGTATTTTTATTCATAGTCTGAGGATTTATACTTATTCTGTCTACTCCATTATTTTTTAAAACAATCAGCTTGTCTTCATCGATAGTATCAGGCCTACCGGCCTCAACTGTGAATTCCTTCAGCTGGGTTGTATCGAAACTATCAAATATTTTAGCAATAAGATAGCGTAACTGTTCAGATGATAATGTAGTAGGCGTTCCTCCTCCTATATATATATTTTCTACTTTTTTACCTAAATCTCTAATTAACTTCCCTGTTTCCACTATCTCTTTATGAAGACTATTTAAATAATCATCAACTTTATTACCTTTACTTTTTATTGGATTTGAAGGAAATGAACAGTATATGCACCTAGTAGGACAAAAAGGAATACTAATATATAAACTAATTAAGTCCTTCTTAATCGGATATATATACTCCCTCTCTCTCATTGCAATACCCATAACTAGCTGTATCTTATCATCAGATAATCGATACCTCGTTTTTAAAATATCTTTTATGTCATCGATTGTAAAATTTCGATCTAACATTTCATGTACAATCTTAGCTGGTCTGATTCCTGTTAATATTCCCCAAGGGAGAGACTCATAGTCTGCTTTTACTAAAGTATCGTATATATTTAATTTTATGAGTCTTTTTATCTCTTTTCTTTTTTCAATATTTCCTTTTATATAATTTAAGTTATATTCAGCCTGCTTAGAACCTACAATGCTGCCATCCTCTATTATTTTTGTCCTTACAATATATTTTGTGTCATTGCCTTTTAATTCATTAATCAAAAAAGAATGGTGATTGTAATTATCTACATCACCAAAATCCTTTAGAACGAAACTAAAATCTAATATACCAAAAGCTTTTAACAGCTCTCCAACCTCATATTCAAAATTATGCCCCTTTAAAATTACATTAAACATATTTTCCACCTTATAACCTTTATTTGTATAGTTTAAAAATAGAAGTAAAAAGATTGGAATAAACGTTCTTTTTACTTCTATTTTTAAGTTAAAACCTTTATACTTCCCTTCTCAGTTTTAAAACCTGTTCCTTTGATATACCCAGTTCTGTGGCTATCTCCTCATCCGTATAGCCTCTTTCAATCATTTGCATAAAATCATGAAAATCGATATCTGTAAAATTATACCCCATTTTCTTGCTAAAATAAGAATTTGCCCTATTGGTCATATGGAACCCTCCCTTTATATACTTAATTCAAGAGTTATTTTTTCCATATATGCCAATGGGTATTCAAAAGCTAGCCAATTAAAAAAGGATTTGTTGTTCTTTCTATTCCGATGGTTGAAGCTGGTCCATGTCCCGGCATTACCTTCGTTGAATCATCAAATTTCAATAGCTTTGTTTTTATTGATCTTATTATCTCTTCATAGGAGCCGCCCTCAAAATCCGTTCTTCCTATGGAGTTAGCAAATAATGTATCACCTGTGAATAAAAGATCTTCAACCTTTATAGTTATACCACCGGGGGTATGACCAGGAGTATGAATTATTTCCAATTCCAGTTGTCCTAGGTTGATCCTATCGCCTTCTTCAAGCAATTTATCCGCATTAAACTCTACATCAGGACCGCTCATCATACTGGATAAATTTTTGCTTGGACTCTTTATCAGATATTCATCATCTTTATGAACTAATACCTTGGCATCTGTTCTATTTTTTATTTCTTCAACTGCTCCTATATGATCTCCATGCCCATGGGTTAAAATAATATATTCTAGAGTAAAATCATTTTCATGAACTTTACCTAATATCTTATCAACATCGGCACCAGGGTCAATAACTGCAGCTTTATTAGTCTTTTCACAAGCTATTAGGTAGCAATTTGCAGCATAAATACCAACTGGTATTCTTTCAATATACATAACCGTACCTCCTTTAAAAATTTTTGTTGCTATCAACTAGTATGGTTACAGGTCCATCATTTGATAAATTAACAATCATATGCTCTTGGAATACACCTGTCTCTACTTTTATTCCCTTTTCTTTAGATTTTTCCACAAAAATATTATATAATTCATCAGCCTTTTCCGGTTTTGCAGCCTGCATAAAGTTTGGTCTTCTACCTTTTCTGCAATCTCCAAGCAAAGTAAATTGAGAAACTACCAGTAATTCACCTTCAATATCCAAAAGAGAAAGATTCATTTTCTCATTTTCGTCTTCAAAAATCCTTAAGTTAACTATCTTTTCAACCATATATTTAACATCATCCAAATCATCATTTTCTTCTACTCCCAGTAAAACTAAAAGCCCCTTATCAATTTCACCAGTTATTTCATTATTTACACTTACATTAGCTCTACTAACTCTTTGTACTACCGCTCTCACCTTAACCCCTCCTATTATGAAGTAACTCTTTTTACATCAATAACTTCTGGCATAGATTTGAATTTATTCATAATTTTAAGCAGTTGGTCTGTGCTTGAAATCTCAATCGTAAGATTGATTATTGCAATCTTTTCTTTAGTTGTCTTAGCATTAACTGCAGTAACATGGAGCTTTGCTTCAGTAATTATATTAGTGATTTCTGAAAGAAGCCCTTTTCTGTCAGGTGCAACAATCTGTATCTCAGTTTGATATGAACTCTTTTTGTCCTTGTCCCATTCTACTTCTATAAGCCTTTCCATAGCCTCTGGTGCATTTGTAACATTGAGACAATCTTGTCTGTGCACTGTAATTCCTCTTCCCCTAGTAATATAACCTACTATCTCATCACCTGGGACAGGACTGCAGCATTTTGCAAATCTTACTAAAATGTTATCTATTCCCTTTACCCTGACACCTTGCTTTGCCTTGTTGCTAGGTCGGCTCTTAGTGATTCTTTCCTGTAGTTTATTTGTTTCCTCTTCCGGTTGGTTTTGTTGGCTTTCTTTCTGCTCCTGCCTATACTTTTCCTTGAGCTTAGGTACAACTTGGTTAAGAGCTATGCCTCCGTACCCTACTGCTGCATAGAGATCGTCAATACTGTGAAGTCGTAGCTGCTTTACAACAGAATTTAGCCAATCAACTCTTAATAATTGTTTTGCAGTATAACCCTGTCTTTTAACTTCCTTTTCCAACAACTCTTTTCCTCTATTTATATTTTCGTCTTTTCTCTCTTTCTTAAACCATTGTTTAATTTTATTTTTTGCATGGGTACTTTTAACAAATTTAAGCCAGTCTCTGCTTGGTCCGTTATTGTTGCTTGAAGTTAAAATTTCTACAATATTGCCCGTTTTAAGTTTATAGTCAAGGGGAACTATTCTACCGTCAACCTTAGCCCCTATACAACTGTTTCCTACTGCAGAGTGTATTTTGTATGCAAAGTCAACAGGAGTAGAACCGAAAGGTAATTCTACAACGTCACCTTTAGGAGTAAATACAAAAACCTGATTCGTAAATAAATCAATTTTAAGTGACTCCATAAATTCCTTAGGATCCTTTAATTCCCTCTGCCACTCCAACAGCTGTCTAAGCCATGTAAGTTTTTTGTCGAGCTCTCCCTCTTCGACTTTTCCTTCTTTATACTTCCAATGGGCAGCAATACCGTACTCAGCAATTCTATGCATTTCCCATGTTCTTATTTGAATTTCAAAGGGTTCTCCCTTTGGTCCTATAACTGTAGTATGCAGGGATTGATACATATTTGGCTTAGGCATGGCAATATAATCCTTAAATCTACCGGGAATAGGCTTCCACATCGTATGAACTATGCCAAGTACACCGTAACAGTCCTTTATGCTGTCAACAAGTATTCTTATTGCAGTAAGATCAAATATTTCTTCAAAACTTTTATGCTGGTATACCATTTTTTTATAAATACTATAAAAATGTTTTGGTCTTCCATAAATTTCGTATTCAATATTTAGGTTGTTAAGACTTTCCTTTAACTCTTTGATCACCAAATTTATATACTCTTCACGTTCCATTCTCTTTTTAGCAACTTTATCTACCAAATCGTAATAACCTTCCGGATCAATATATCTTAAAGAAAGGTCCTCAAGCTCCCATTTGATTTTAGAAATACCAAGCCTATGGGCAATAGGGGCATAGATTTCCAAAGTCTCCATTGCCTTCTCTTTTTTCTTTTTTTCATTCATATGTCTTAAAGTTCTCATATTATGGAGCCTGTCGGCTAATTTGATAAGTATAACTCTTATGTCCTTGGCCATAGCTAGAAACATTTTTCTGAGATTTTCAGCTTGTCTCTCTTCTTTAGTTTCATAGGTGAATTTACCAAGCTTTGTCACACCATCTACAAGTAATGCAGTCTCTTCACCAAATTCTTTAGCTATATCATCAAAGGTATATTTAGTATCCTCTATAACATCATGCAAAAGCCCTGCTATGACAGTACTTTCATCTAGTTCCAACTCCGCCAGTATCAAGGCAACATTTATTGGATGAATAAAATATTTTTCACCAGATTTTCTGTACTGTCCAGCATGAGCATCTTCTGCAAAATTATAGGCTTTGATAATTCTAGATAAATCATAATAAGGGTTGTACTGTTTTATTTTTTCTATAAAGCTTTCGAGCATCAAATCATCACCATCTTGGCCAGAATAATATTTAGAAATTTAAATATATTATATAACAAAAAAAACAAGTTAACAATATAACAAAAGTGAATGGCTCCCCATTCACTAATATTCGATCAACGAAATTACATCGTAACCCTTTAAAGTGTCTCTTCCATCTAAAAATGTAAGTTCAATTAAGAATAAAACACCAACAACTTCTCCCCCTAGTTCCTCTATCAATTTAATTGTTGATAAAATTGTGCCTCCTGTAGCCAACAAGTCATCCACTATTAAAACCTTTTGTCCAGGCTTAATTGCATCCTTATGTATTTCTAATACATCAGTTCCGTATTCTAATTTATATTCATACTTTATAGTCTCAAATGGAAGTTTTCCCGGTTTTCTCACTGGAACAAAAGCCTTTTTAGCAGCGTAAGCCATTGGAGCACCTATAAGAAATCCCCTGGCTTCAGGTCCAACTATTACATCGTACTCCTTATTCTCTACCTTCTTAATACATAAATCGATTGCATATTTATATGCCTCTCCATCCTGAAGTAGCGTAGTAATGTCTTTAAAGCTTATCCCTTTCTTAGGAAAATCTTCAATCACTCTTATTTTGTTTTTTAAATCCACTATTAAACCCTCCTTAAACTATAAAGCGGTATTTACAAAAGCAATGTTAGCATAACTTTCAAATTTTTTCTTTAAATTATTTATCTTTATATATAAGTCTGTAGCTGAAATGTTTATCTTCTTTTCAGGTGGAGGAAGCAGTTCAAATATAAACTTATTCTTATTTTTATCAGTCTTTAAAAGTCCAGAATCTTCTAGAATTTCAACGCAGAATCGAATTTTTGATAGATTCATTATTTCTATAGCCTTGTATAAATCGAGTAATGATAATTCTTTTTTAGTCTTATTTTCTTTTAAAAACTTATAAACAATAGCCAAATCATTTCTGTCAGGAATAATCCTTTCTAGCAACTTAACAAAGGTCCTAACATCATTTTTATTATATAAAGCATATATCTTTTTCCCACAATTTAATATAAAATCAGATTTCTCTTTATTTATAGGAATATCATATATCAATATATTTTCAAACTTCTGAATATCAATATCCTTAAGAATTGGATTTACAACTATACTATTAGTATTTTTTTTATTCGGTTTATTAAAGCTTATTAAGTCATGTATTTCCAAAATATCCATATCATTTATACCAATTATTAATTCTATCAATCCATCAAGGGTATTTACCAAAACGAGATTTGAATCCGTATTATTTAATTTTTCAATGACAAACTTTGATCTGTTTTTAATATTTCTCAAGTCTTTAACATATTCACAATCTTTATTTCTGTTACTCTTATTTAAATCATTAATTAAATTTGGAAAACTTAAGAAATAGTTATGGACGATTTCGTTTTTCTCATAAATTTTCCCCTTAACCGGCCTTAAATCCTTTAAATTAAATTGTATAGTTTCCACGCCTTTAAAATAATTTTTTTCCAAATTAAAAAGCAAGTCCACTTTATCCCCTTTAGATAAATCCCTACTCCATTCTCCAAAACTAAATCCTATACAGTCAAAAATTCTATTTTCGTCTTGAACCATCATCTTAAGATGTTTTTTATCCTTTCCCACCGGTAATGCATTTTCCACGATAATATTTTTATACGAAAACTGAGGCTTAGGATTTCCAAGACCAAAAGGTTCTAACCTTTCAATTTCTTCAATTATGTTAAACCCAATATCCTGGGCAGTCAATTCCATATCAATCTTTAAAGTAGGAGTTAGATCTTTTTCTGTTATAAACTTAGATCCTTCATCATTTATTTTTTTTCTAAACTCCTCTACCCTAATTTCAGGTATGGCTAAACCAGCAGCTTGAGCATGGCCTCCAAATTTTATAAACATATCCTTACATTTGCAGAGTAACTCAAAAATGTCTATATCTCCTACACTTCTGGCAGAACCCTTAGCTATGCCATCTTCAATGCACATCAATACAGTTGGCCTAAAATATTTTTCCGCTATCCTTGAGGCGGCTATCCCAATAACTCCATGATGCCAACTTTCAGATGCAAGTACAATAACCTTATCCCTTTCTAGGTCTACCATTTGCTCCATTTGCTTTTCAGCCTCTAGTAATATTTCTTTTTCAATATCTTGTCTCACAGCATTATTATTATATAATTCCTTTGATATTCTTAAAGCCTCTTCATAATCATTACTTAAAAGAAGTTTAACCCCCAAAGATGCATTCTTTATTCTACCAGCAGCATTGAGCTTAGGAGCTAATACAAAACCAATATATCCAGCATTAATTTTTTTGTCCTTCAATCCACAAACTTCAATTAATGCTTTTAATCCAACATTATTGGTATTATTTAGATGCTCTAAACCATTTTTAACTAAAACTCTGTTTTCATCCGTTAAGGGTGCTACATCTGCGACAGTTCCTAATGCAACTATATCTAAATAATTATTACATATCCCTTTGAATGTACTCTCGGGAGTCAATGCTTGAATCAGTTTAAAGGCAATACCGACTCCTGCAAGCATATCAAATGGGTAACTGCAATCCTTTCTCTTAGGATTGATTACCGAAACTGCATTAGGAATATTCTCTTGACATTGATGGTGATCAGTGATAATGAAATCTATACCCAATGACTTTGCATACTCGACTTCCTGTATAGAAGTGATTCCACAATCCACACTAATTATTAAGTCTCCACCCTTTGCTTTGATATAGTCTATAGCATCGGAATTAATACCATATCCCTCATCAAATCTATCAGGTATATAGAAATTGACTCTATATCCTATGGAGTTAAAATAGAGCATTAAAATAGAAACACTTGTTACTCCATCCACATCGTAGTCTCCATATATCCATATGCTTTCTTTTTTTCCGATAGCTCTTTTTATTCTGTCGACTGCTCTATCCATGCCTTTAAGTAAAAAAGGATCATAGAGATTATCCAGTGTAGGATTTAAGAAAACCTTTGCTTTTTCTAAGGTATCAATTCCTCTATTGAGGAGTATCTGTGCAGTAACTCTAGTAATTCCCAATTCTTTGACAAAATCCTTTACATTTTCAGAACCTCTATTCCTTGAAATCCATAGTTTATCATGTAGTATCATATTTTCACCTGCTATAAGACTTTTACACCTTATTATATGATAAATTACGAATTCCTTCAATATTATTTTATTTACTGGCCAATATTAACTTTTTCTTCAGTCGATTCACTTATCTTTTCTTCATTCATCAATAGTCCATTGTTCTCTTCTTTAGTAGTCTGATTGATTTCTTCGTTTTTTGCGTCTAATTCCTGGAATTCTGCAATGTTTTTTTCTAATCTCTTAACCTTATTTTGGAGTTCTCTTATTTTTAGACTGGATTTTACCTTGCTAAAAAGTCCTAAAAAAGCTACTATTATTGCTCCTACAGCTGCTGAACCTAAAATAACTATGGCCTGAGAAAACTCATATTGTTTCCATAATAATTTTATTGTAACCGGTTCTGAATTCATAACAGCAAAAATCGAAACAAATATTGCAAATAAAAGCGCCAATACAAATAAAATCTGCATAAAATCACCTCTAACTATTAATTTTAGAATAGCAATAGTAAATAATTCAACAAAAATAATTTCAATCCTTCTGAGTTCGTCATTTTTTGAAATTTTCCAATATAATCGATACTATCAAAACCATCCCTATAATAACTGATATCACATAACCCGCAAAGCTAAACAAGGGTAAATTAAAAATAGTTGGTCCCACATCTGTATCTAGAGCCAAGGAGGAGCCTACAATTATAGCAGAAATGATAATACTGAGGGATAATTTATTACTAGTTCGATTAATTTCCCTTTCAAGTTTTTTAAATTTAATTTCATCCAGTGTTATTTTTATCTGATTCTTCTCAAGCATCTTTATTATTGTTCTAAGCTGCTTTGGAAATGCTTTTAGGTCATAAAACAATTCCTCTGTAAAATCACCTGCGTTATATAGGATATTTTTTAAATTATATCTATGTTTAAACACTTCCCCCGTAAACTCCCGCATTATTGCAGATATACTGAATTCTGGATAAAGTACCCTTCCGGTCCCTTCTACTGTAATCATTGCCTTTATTAAAACTGCAAATTGAGTGGGAAGTCTGATTTTATTGTCATAGGTTATGTGCATAAATTCCGAAACCATTTCACTCATATTTATTTTCTTTAAAGGTGTATTATAATAATGGCTTATTAAAAAAAGAAGATCCTCTTTCAGTCTCGTTAAATTAGTTTCTTCTGTTATGGCATCAAACTGCATTAATAGGTCTACTATTTTTTCAACATCTCTTTTAGCCCCTGCAACAAACATATTCGTTATCATACTTACAGTAGTTTTATCTAGATAGCCACACAATCCAAAATCTATAAAAGAAATCTTATTTTCATCTATCACTAAAATATTTCCAGGATGAGGGTCTCCATGAAAAAAACCGTCTATGAATACTTGCTTTAAAAAGGCTCTCGCACCAATATTAGCAATTTTCTTAGTGTCCCACCCCTTTTCTAGCAATTTGTCATTGCTGGACACCTTAATTCCATCTATCCACTCCTGAATAAGAACCTTTTTTGTAGTAAAGTTCCAGTAAACTTTTGGTATATATACATTATCATGATTTTTGAAGTTTTCACGAAATCGTTCAGTATTCCTCGCTTCCTTTGTATAGTCAAGTTCATGTCGAATAGATGTTGTCAGCTCTTCCATTACCTCGCTTAAGCTAAAGGGAATCATATATCCAAAATGTTCGTCAAAAAGTCTGCTCATTGATAAAAGAATACTTATATCTGTTTCAATGACCTTTTTAATTGCGGGTCTTTGTATTTTAACTATTACTTCTTCCCCAGAAAATAACTTAGCCATATGTACCTGTCCTATTGAGGCTGCAGCTATAGGATTTTCATCAAACTTTATAAAGGCATCTTCTAAAGAAATTCCAAGTTCTTCTTCAAGTACAGATTTTATAGAGTCAAAAGGCACTTCTTTAACATTGTCTTGTAGCTTAGAAAGTTCTTTTACTATCTGGTCAGATAACAAATCTGATCTTGTACTAGCCATCTGTCCCAACTTTATAAATGTTGGGCCGAGCTCCTCACATATATATCTTATTCGTTCTCCAGTAGTAAGAGCCATGCTTTCCCTTTTTTTCTTTAATATGTATGAAGGAACTAAATTGTACTCTTGTAGCTTTTTTACAAAAAAACCAAACCCATACTTCACTAAAACCTCTGCAATTTCTTTATACCTTTTTATATTTTTGTAACCTTTTCCTAAACGATAATTCATTTTTCCACCTTCTATTTATAAATATAAAAATGGTAACAATATCTAATATCTATTGATATTATTACCATTAATGTTTATACATTAAACCTGATTATTTTTTATATGTTCCATTTTAATTTTTGGCGCTCACAGTCCTCCATAATGCCCAAACAGGACTGGCTATAAATATGGATGAATAGGTTCCTGTCAATACTCCTGCTAAAAGAGGCAATGCAAACTCCTTGATAGATTCTACGCCTAGAACATATAAACTGCCTATCACTAAAAGAGTAGTTAAAGAAGTATTAATTGATCTCGTTAAAGTTTGCTTTATACTTTTATCTGCAACTTGAAAATATGATTCCTTCTTCATATATTTTACATTCTCCCTTAGTCTGTCAAAAACTACTATGGTATCATTAATTGAATAACCTACAATCGTCAGTATAGCAGCTATAAAAGAACTGTTGATTGGTACTTTGAATATGGCATAAACTGAAAGAACTATCAGTACATCATGAATAAGCGCAGTAATAGCCGCAACTCCAAATCTAAACTCAAATCTGAATGTTATATATAAAAGCATTCCTATGGAAGCTATAAGAATTGAAATCAACGCTTTATTTCTAATCTCATCTCCTATAGAAGGTCCAAATTGCTGTGTTTGTCTAAAGTCGGTGTCTATTAAATCATACTTTTCCTGAAAAGCACTAAATATCTCCATTCTTTCTTCATTCGAAAGATCTTTTTTTGTTTTTATAAGTACTTCCTGTTTCTCATCACCTACATGGAGTATATCTGCATCCAAATTAAATTTTGAAGTTATTTCTCTAATCTCCTGGACAGTAAAATCCTTACCGATATTAAACTGCATCATTGTACCACCGGTAAAATCTATACCTAAATTTATACCTGAAGTCAAAGTCATAACTAATCCTAAAATCATTATTAGGATTGATACTCCAAACCATATTTTATAATTCTCTGATATTTTCATAATACTCTCCCTTCTATGCTCCAAACAATTTAGGACTCTTGATTATATCCATACCTACAGTCAGCTTTAATAACAATTTTGTTATAAATACTGCTGTAAACATACTTGATAAGATACCGATCATAAGTGTAATTGCAAACCCTTTAATAGGTCCAAGGCCAAAGTAATATAAAACTATTGCGGCTATGAAGGTAGTTATGTTTGAATCTAAAATAGTTCTTAAGGCCTTTGAAAAACCTGAATCTATCGACGATCTAATTGTTTTTCCGTTTCTAAGTTCTTCTTTAAGTCTTTCAAAAATGATTACATTGGCATCTACTGCCATGCCTATGGAAAGAATGAGCCCTGCAACTCCAGGAAGTGTTAATGTTGCATTTAATCCTACTAATATATACAGCACTATTAAAGTATATAAAATCAAAGCTACACTTGCTATAAATCCCGGTACTCTATAATAGATAAGCATGAATAATAAAACTAATACTATACCTATCTTACCTGCATTGACACTTGTTTTTAAAGAATCAATACCTAAAGTCGGTCCAATCGCAGATGTTTGTACTTCCTTTAAGTTTACAGGCAATGCACCTCCTCTAATTAAGGCTGCGAGAGTTGATGCTTTTTCTACTGTAAAGTCTCCAGATATAAAGGCCTTTCCGTTAGGTATCTCTTCAGTAACCTCCGGTGCCGATAACATCTCTCCATCTAAAATTATTAATATAGCGTTATCAGGATACTGTTGTATTTTTGCAAGTTCTTTAGTTGCCAGGCGAAAAGCCTCTGTACCTTCACTGTTTAGATGTAACGACACAACAGGCTCGTTGGTTTCCGGATGAAACATCAGTTCGGCATTCTGTACTTGTTTTCCAGTTAAAACTACCTCCCCATCGTATTTAACAAATTCCAACTGGGCAGTTTTTCCAATTGCTTCTATAGCTTCTTGAGCATTCTTAACTCCCGGTAGCTCTATTCTGATTCTTTTTTCTCCTTCAAGAACTATATTAGGTTCTGTCAGTCCCATTGCATCTACACGTCTTCTAATTACTTCCCTTGTCTGTTCCATTATTTTCTTTAGTTCTTCACCTTTTACATCTGTATCAGCCTCCAAGACTACATAGGCTCCGCCTTTTATATCTAAGCCCAACTTCATTGAATCCTTAATAGGTTTTAATGTATAATTTCCTATCTTTAATCCATTTATAGCTGTAAATACACCAGCTCCGATTACAGCTAATATTATCAAAAGTATAACAAAATTTCGTGCTTTCATGCCTCTTTTCCTCCTCATCATGGATTAATATGCTACCGTAATTAGTCTACTTCTTTATGCTGTTTTTCCTTATAGGCTTTTGCATTTTCCACATAATGTTTAGCCGATTTTTCAAGTGCATCAATTTCCGCATGAGTTAGCTCTCTTACTACCTTACCTGGAGAACCAATTACCAATGAGTTCTTAGGAATCCTTTTTCCCGGTGGAATTAATGTTCCCGCTCCTATAATAACATTATCCTCAATAACTGCTCCGTCAAGTATAATTGATCCCATCCCAACCAGTACATTCTTTCCAACTGTACAGGCATGAACTATGGCACCATGCCCGACAGTACAATTTTCTCCTATAATAGTTGGAATGTCAGAATTTATATGAACAATACAGTTATCTTGGATATTGGTGTTAGCTCCAACTTCAATGTAGTTGCCATCACCCCTTAATACGCTACCAAACCATATATTAACATTTTCCTTTAACACAACTCTTCCAATTATTTGAGCAGTTTCTGCTACAAAACAGCTTTCATGTACTTTCGGCATATGTTCCTTATATTTTATTATCATACGTTATCCCTCCGTTTTTTCTGTCATTCTTAGTTTAGCCTGTATATAAAGAGAACATTCTATTCTCTTTTTTTCCATCTCACAGCCTAAATCATATGGCCTATTTATATCATTATTGAAATTATATGCATTGGCATGACATCCACCGCTACAATAGAACTTAGCCCAACAGTCCCTACACTTCTCTTTATTATAAACATGGGCGTTGGCAAAATCTATATTTAACCTTTCTTTGTTAAGTCCATTCACAACGCTGCCCATTTTAAATTTTTCGTTTCCTACAAACTGGTGACATGGGTATATATCTCCTTCAGGGGTTATTGCAAGGTATTCTGAGCCTGCACCACATCCCGTAAGCCTTTTAATGACACAAGGTCCCTGATTTAAATCCACCATGAAGTGAAAGAAGTTAAATCCATTTCCTTCTTTTTCCCTTTTTATCAGTTCTCTAGCAAGATTTTCATATTGATGAAAAATTTCAGGTAAATCTTCATAGGTAAGCTCATAATCTTTTCCAGGTTCAGCTACAACTGGCTCTACTGAAGTATTTTTAAATCCCTGGTCTGCCAGATGCAGAACATCCTTAGCAAAGTCTATATTATACTTTGTAAAGGTCCCTCTAACATAATAGCTTTTATCTCCTCTAGTCTCCACCATATTCTTAAACTTTGGAAGTATTATGTCGTAGGTACCTTCTCCATTTACAGTATATCTCATTTTGTCATTAATTTCTTTTCTACCATCTATACTTAATACTATATTTTCCATATTTTCATTGATATACTTAATAATTTCATCGTTAAGTAAAACTCCGTTGGTCGTTATAGTAAACCTGAAATTTTTATTTGCTTCCTTTTCTCTTTTTCTACCGTAATCTACTAATTTTTTGACTACCTCAAAGTTTAAAAGGGGTTCACCCCCAAAAAAATCCACCTCTAAATTTCTTCTGTTTCCTGAGTTTTCTATTAAAAAGTCCAAGGCTTTTTTGCCTATTTCTTCGCTCATTAAACTTCTTGTTCCCTTAAAATCGCCCTGAGAGGCAAAACAATATCTGCACCTAATATTGCAATCATGAGCAATGTGAAGACAAAGAGCTTTTACCACAGGCTTTCTGGTAGTGAAAGCCGAATTACTTATATAGGTATCTTCACTAAATAACAGATCTTGTTTTCTAAGATCATTTAATTCAGCAAGGACAGATTTAATTTCCTCACTACTATACTGATCTTTTAAAAGAGTCTTAATCTCTTCTTCATTCTTTTGTGGATAATAGTCAAGTATACTGTATACTATATCGTCAACTATATGTACCGCACCACTATTGACGTCAAGTACTATATTTACATCATCCATTTTAAATTTATGTATCATTCCTTTACCTCCTAAGCTTAGAAGTCTCTACTCTATTCTATTAAAATTATATATATTATTCAAGAATAAAGTGTATTAAATAGCAGCTAATCTTTCATAGTAAAGAGGCAGCCTTCAAGCTGCCTCTTTTAATAGGTATGTACGTTTTTTATCTGTTTTCACATTCTTGATTAGCTACTGTACATGAAGTCTTACAAGCAGATTGACATGAAGTCTGACACTCTCCGCATCCGCCTTTATGAGCTGTTTCTTTAAGGGATCCGTAGCTTAATGTTTTTATATGTTTCATAATCCTATACCTCCTAGCTTAATAATTACTTTTAAATTATAGCATATAGTGGTTATGAATAAAAGCAATTATTTCATATTCACTCCTAACATTCCTCCTATACCACCTGCCACTATACCTATAATCCCTTTCAATATCACAAATTTGTCCATTAAAAACTTGTCGATAAAAATCCATCCTAAAAGAATAATTAAAGTTACGTAAATTGCTCCAGTTAAAGTTCCCTGCAATAAACCGTTCTTTTTCATTTTAATGGCTGTAAGCATTCCACTGAAGGCTATACTTAAAATCATCACAACAGATGAAACTAACGGTATTATTGATTCAGATACTGAGGTAAAGGTAACTATTATGGTCATAATTAGAAATACCACCAAGGCAAATAATGCAGAAATAGCGATGCTTTTAAAGTATATAAATCGTGATATTTTTTCCTGACTGCTTGCATTTTTAGCGTAATTCATAAGTGAGTCCACCTCCACAAACTATTCTTAGTAAAATATATGTGAAGGGAAATTATTTAGAACAAAAAGAGAATGGTATATCCCATTCTCCTTTTGACTACTCATTTGTTTCTTTTTCAGTTGCTCCTACGGCCCATCGTGAAATTTGAAGTCTAACTTTATCTGCACCTACTTCTATAGTCAGCAGATCATCCTTAATCTTTATTATCTTCCCATGAATACCGCCAATAGTTGTTATGTTGTCACCCATTTTTAAATTTTTTCTCATTTCCTGAATTTGTTTATTCTTTTTTTGTTGCGGTCTGATTAATAGGAAATAAAAAATTGCCAGGAAAACTAAGGTCATAATAATTGGTGAATATGTAGCGCTCATTCTTTGCCCTCCTTCAGTCTAAAGAAAATTAGTCAATAATTCTAAGTATTCTAGTATATTCAACTATATTCAACGAAAATTCAGCAATTCCTCTATTTTTTTATACTTCATAGCCATATTTTTTAAAAAATTCTTTTCTGAACTCTAGTAATGCGTCATTTTTAATAGCTTCCCTTACATTCTTCATAAGCTTTAATAGAAAATACAAATTATGATATGTAATTAATCGTGAAGATAGAATTTCATTTGCTTTAAACAGATGCCTCAAATATGCCCTTGAATAGTTTCTGCAAGTATAGCAGCTACATTCAGGATCAAGAGGCGTAAAATCGTCAAAATATTTGGCCTGTTTTATAACAACCTTGCCATGGGTAGTCATTGCCGTACCATTTCTAGCAATCCTAGTAGGAAGTACACAGTCAAACATATCTATCCCTCTTATAACTCCTTCTATAAGGCAGTCTGGACTTCCTACTCCCATTAAATATCTTGGTTTGTTCTTAGGCATTAAAGGTGTCGTGTATTCAAGCACTTCATACATTAAAGGCTTGGGCTCTCCTACACTCAAACCACCTACTGCATATCCCGGGAGATCTAATTCAGTTATTTCTTGAACACTCTGTTCTCTCAAATCTTTGTACATTCCCCCTTGAATTATTCCAAAAAGAGCTTGAACGTCGGTTTTTTTATGGGCCTCTTTACATCTTTTAGCCCATCTTGTGGTCCTCTCCAAGGAATTTTTGACATACGCCCTATCGGCAGGATACGGTGCACATTCATCAAAGGCCATTATAATATCTGCTCCTAGTGCATTTTCAATTTCTATGGCCTTTTCGGGGCTGATAAAGTGTTTTGAACCATCAAGATGCGATCTAAACTCAACACCTTCTTCAGAAATTTTTCTCAAATCTCCCAGACTAAACACCTGAAATCCTCCGCTGTCAGTCAGTATAGGCCTGTCCCAGTTCATAAACTTATGAAGCCCTCCAGCCCTGTCAATCAATTCATGTCCTGGCCTCAAGTAAAGATGATATGTATTGCTTAAAATAATCTGTGAGTTGATCTCTTTCAATTCTTCAGGCGTCATTGCCTTAACAGTAGCCTGAGTTCCCACGGGCATAAATATAGGTGTTTCTATAGTTCCATGAGGTGTATGTATTTTTCCAAGCCTTGCTCCAGTTTGTTTGCATTCTTTTATTAACTCGTATTTTATAGCCATAGTTCTCCTCCTAAATAATTAACATAGCATCTCCAAAACTAAAAAATCTATATTTTTCTTTTACAGCACACTTGTATGCATTTAAAATATTTTCTCTACCTGCTATCGCACTTACAAGCATAATCAATGTAGATTCTGGCAAGTGAAAATTAGTAAGTAAACTATCTATAACTTTAAACTTATATCCTGGGTAAATAAATATATCTGTCCATCCATTTCCAGCCTGTACTAATCCATCATCATTCGCCACACTTTCAAGTGTTCTTGTAGCCGTCGTACCTACTGCTATTATTTTTCCGCCTTCTAATTTTGTTCTATTTATTGTTCCGGCTGCATCTTTGCTAACCATGTAAAATTCTGAGTGCATTTTATGCTCTTTAATATTTTCAGTCTTCACAGGTCTAAAGGTCCCTAATCCCACATGGAGAGTTATATAAGCTATTTTAATACCTTTATTTCTAATTTCATCGAGAAGTTCCTCTGTAAAGTGAAGTCCAGCCGTAGGTGCTGCAGCCGAACCTTTATGCTTTGAGTATACAGTTTGGTATCTTTCTTTGTCATCAAGGCTTTCAGTTATGTAGGGCGGTAAAGGCATATTGCCCAATCTATCCAGAACTTCCTCAAAAATCCCTTCATAGCTGAATTCTATAATCCTAGTACCTTCCTCTGCCAAATCTATAATCTCACCCTTTAGCTCACCGTTACCAAAGGTAAATATTGATCCTTTTTTAGCTCTTTTTCCAGGTTTAACTAGAGTCTGCCATCTATCCTTGTCTATTCTCTTTAGAAGCAAAAACTCTACATTGGCTCCTGTATCCTTCACTCCAAATAACCTTGCAGGTATTACCCGTGTATCATTTAAAACCAAACAGTCACCTTTATTTAAATAACTTAGTATATCTTTAAATATTCTATGTTGTATTTTTCCCGTTTCTTTATCCAGGATTAATAGCCTTGACCTATCTCTTTCTTTGATAGGAACTTGAGCTATTAACTCCTCCGGTAAGTCAAAATAAAAATCACTAGTTTTCATATTATATTACTCCTATTCTTATTCTAATGTAGTACCTGTATAATAATGCTTTAGTATATCTTCATATGTATAACCCATTTCAGCCATTTTCTTAGCTCCCCATTGACTCATGCCAAGTCCGTGTCCCCAACCTCTACCTTCAAATATGTACTTAGCAGGTATTCCTGACATAGACACGTATTCTTCGCCGTTGTATATTTTATAGGTCTTCCTCTCAGGAGCTTTTACAACTTTGCTACCTTTAGTTATGTATATTCTATTTAAGGGTTTATTCGTTATATTATCGTCTTCAGCAGACCTTATGTATAAATCTGCATCTGTTCTTACATTAAACCACATGCTTTTTATCTCATTATAACCAAATAAAGCCCTTGTCTTTTCTTTTGGCAAACTTATTTCATCAGAACTTCCTTTTATCTTCAAAGAAAGTACTCTTCCATTTTCAGAGTATTTCTCGGGATAAATTTCATAAATATTTCCTACATCAAAACCTTTTGAACTTAAAACATCTTCTATCTCGTATACGGAATAAACCTGAGTCCAGCTACTATTTGGTGCCCCTAGAGAAAAATCATCCTTTACTCCTCTAATATAAGGAATAGAGAGATTCCATATATTTTCACTGTCCTCTGTATGTCCTCCACTGTTTGAATGGAAAAAGGCACTAACTATCCTACCATTATAGGTTAATACTTTTCCTGCTGTCTCATCTACAGCTCTGTTGCTTCTTGGCTTTTCAACATCATATCCTCCATAAACCTGACAATCAATAGTATCACATAAATCAAAGCCATAATTATTATGTTTTCCAATATTAGCTACTGCATAGTTGCGTGCTGCCACCGCTTGAGCCTTTAAAGCTTCAAGAGGCCAGTCTCCTGACATTTCTTTAGGTAGAACCCCATATAAATACTCCCTAAGGCTTAAATGATTTATTACGGTCATATCACTATCAGAATATCTTTTTATTATTATTCCACCTCTAAAATTTTTACCATCTAAATTAACAACCCCATCATTTCCTTTTTCAGGTACAGGTCTAAAACTATACTCTCCTTGAGTACTATTATAAATAAATAGTACATCTCCATTGTCATCCATAACCTGAACCCTATAATTATTAGGATTTACAACTTTTAAATTTTTATCATGTATTTTACCTTTGTTCTCTATAAATTCTTCTGCCTCTTCCTTTGAAGTGAAAAGGCCTGTCCATATTTGCCAACCGTCTTCATAAACTGGATAAAAATCATCATCGTCTAGTGAGTTCAGAAAGTTTTCCATTTCATCTCTTGTGTTAAATTCGGTCACAATTTGCACATGATAAGGTCCATAAAGTTGATTACCTTTTATACTTCTTTCTTCCTCTGGATTTGATTCTAAATAGGCTCCATTAAACTTTATATAATAACCATCTTTCCTTATTATTATATTTCTATTATGGGGTAAATAAAAAATGGAGTCGAAAATGCCTTCATCGTAATAGCCAAATTGAAATCCACTGGCAGAATATAAATTGACTACAGAGGCAGCCTTATTTTCATATCGTATACCTATTTTAATCATTGTAGGTATATCTTTCTTGTTGAACCCCCAGGAATTGGTTGTAGTTAAAAGCATAAAAAGTATTAAATAATATAGTATAAAAGGCTTTTTTTTCATAATTACTCTCCTTTTGACCTTTATCTTCTAAATAGTAAGTTTGCCAATAAAGTTAAAACAATACTTATAATGATACTAGTTAACAACGGAAAATAAAAGGTGAAATTTTCTTTTTTTATAAAAATATCTCCAGGTAGGCGTCCTAAACCAAGCTTGCTTCCCACGGTTATGATCACTCCTATTATGATAAGAAATACGCCCATGGATATTATTATTCTTCCAAAAGATTCCATAGCATCACTCCATCATCTTTATTGTATTCAAAACCTATATGCTCATATCCCTTTCTTGTCACAATTCTTCCCCTAGGAGTCCTCTTTATAAATCCTATCTGTAGCAGGTAGGGCTCATATACATCTTCTATAGTATTTTTTTCTTCACCAGTTGATGCCGCTAAAGTATCCAGCCCAACAGGACCGCCATCAAATTTTTCTATTATGGTACACAATATTTTTCTATCAACACCATCCAGTCCTAGCTTGTCTATCTCAAGCATTTCAAGAGCATTCTTCGCTATGTCTGGGGTAATCTCACCATCCCCTATCACCTGTGCATAGTCTCTCACTCTCTTTAATAGCCTATTTACTATTCTTGGAGTTCCCCTGCTTCTTCTTGCTATTTCAACAGATGCTTCCTCTGTAATAGGCACCTTTAATATATCTGCAGATCTTTTTACTATAGTAGTAAGACTCTCAAGGTCATATAGATCCAGTTTGCATATTACGCCAAATCTGTCCCTCAATGGAGATGTGAGCAGTCCAGCCCTAGTAGTTGCACCTATTAATGTGAATTTTGGAAGATCTATTCTTACGGATCTGGCACTGGGCCCTTTACCAATAATAATATCAAGGGCGTAATCCTCCATAGAAGGATAAAGTACCTCTTCAACGTTTCGGCTTAGTCTGTGTATTTCATCGATAAACAAAACGTCGTTTTCTGTTAAACTGTTTAGTATTGCAGCAAGATCTCCCGGCCTTTCTATAGCCGGTCCCGAAGTTATTCTGATATTAACTCCCATTTCATTTGCTATTATATTTGAAAGGGTCGTTTTACCTAAACCGGGAGGCCCGTACAATAACACGTGGTCAAGTGCTTCTCCTCTCATTCTAGCAGCATCAATAAAAATTTTTAGCTTGCTTTTAACTTTATCTTGCCCAATATATTCCTTCAAGCTTTTAGGCCTTAAACTTCCTTCAATGTCATTTTCCTCGTGCCTCAAGTTTGGAGTTACAATTCTATTATCTTCAAAATTTCTATCCATTACAATCCCTCTTTCTTACTATTTCACTAAAAGCTTTAATGCTTGTTTAATCATATCCTCAATAGATAGATTATTATCTATTTTCCGTAGTACCTCCTGTGCTTCTGTTTTACTATATCCTAGTGATACAAGTGCTTCAACAGCCTCATTATTCTCTCCTGAGCTATAAATGAAATTATTTTCTAAACTATATTCATCTATATTATCCAGTTGTATTTTTTTACTTACTTTATCCTTTAATTCTAAGATTATTCTCTGTGCAGTTTTTTTTCCAATACCCGGGGCCTTTGTCAGACTGTTTGTATCTCCTGAAGCTAAAATATTTACTAGATCCAGATAAGAAATCGAGGACAAAATGCCTAAGGCAACTTTTGTTCCTACCCCTTTAACAGTTTTAAGCAAGTCGAACATTTTTAGCTCATTTCTCGTAGAAAAACCACAAAGACTTATATCATCTTCCCTCACTATCATCTGAGTATATAGTGTCACACTCTCTTTTTTTTCACCTAGATTAAATATTGTATAGCTTGATGTATATACCTTGTAACCTATGCCATTATTTTCTATAACTAAATGGTCGTCACCACAATACTCTATACTCCCTTTAATGAAATCGATCAAATTAATCACCTCTATAAGTTTTCATTGTCTACCGCCATTTTGATTCTACCTGTTTTTTATTCTACTATATAATATCCCTGAATTTCAATTGTTAATGGTCAATACTTTTGTCCTAATTTCAAAGTACTCCTATCCTTAAACAAATAACCCTAAATCCACTTCTATTTACGACCTGCAAACATATATTCGATAAATAGTGTCACTTATCCTTCTTTTTATTTCCATTCCTATATAATAACACTAAATTAATCTCTTGTGCTAGTTACTCTAACAGTATAGCTTTAAATGCGATCGATTTTTATAGGCAGCTATTATGAAAAACTAGCAAGGCGAGTTAAATTCATTAAAATTTAATAACATAAAACAAGTTCAAATTTAAAAAGGTGTACTTTAAAAGTACACCTAGCTGCTATAATCCTCAACTATTCTATATGCTGCATTTAAGTTATCCACCAATATACCCTTCTTTAACTTCCTTTTATCTATTTCTGTAAGTACCGATATGGATATATTAGTTTCTTCATATAACTCCTTTTCTCCGAATTCGTTTATTTTATATATAACTATATATCCGTCTTTGCTTTGAATTAAAAAGGTATTTGGAGTAAAACCTCCCTCTTCCCTAAACAGGGCAGCAGTTTTAGTTGAAATAGTTTTTATTCTCCACCCGGAATAATTGTCCTCTATGTAATCTTTAAATTGGCTTAGGTTCATACCTACAGCAGTAACCGGCACCTTTACTGCATTTTTTTCTATTTCTCCAGTCGTTTTGTAATACGTATTAAAAACTATTTCTGTATTCTCAGTGACGATTTCTCTTTCTTGATTTTCTTTAAAGTCTACTAATTCTTTATCTTCATTAGACGTATTTGCTACATCTTTTTCTTCTGGCTTTTCATTATCTAAGGCTTGGTTATTTTGATTTTTATTTTTTTTATCATTTTCCTGTGTATTTTTTGCTATGTTAGGCCGTCGATGCGGTTTATCACTAGATATATACCCATAAACTAAGCCTGTAAATAAAAGTATAGTGCAAACGAAGATAATAAATCTCCGTCTATTTTTTCTTCCTCTGTAATACATACACTAACTCCTCCCTCTAAAAAGTCAACTTAACTTCTTGTGCTAATAGGCTACTATTATCGTGAACTAGCAAGGCAAGTTAAATTAATAACTTTAATTATCAAATCAACTTTTTATTGCTTAATATAGACTATCTAGTATTTTAGCCAGTTTGCTACATTTTATACAAATAACTGAAAAAAGCAAAAAAAAGGAATCAATTGTTCTTAGAAAAAATCTTGTCTAGTTCTTCTCTAATTAGTAAGTGGATATAAATATCAAGTTCCCGATACAGTTTTTTAGATATTTTATAAATTTCTCCATCTGAAACATCATAGTATTTAAAATAAGGAGTAATTATTTTTTCAATAATTTTCAAAAGCTCTAAATCCATATTTGTCACTCCCATAAACCTCTTTCTTTTACTTTATAATATGTAAACCTGTCCTATTTGCTAATCGAACTCCGCAATCTTCATAAATCATATCCACTATTTCGAGCTATTTCGACATTTTAATATGAATTATTGACATTCTATGTCGTATTTAGTAAAATAAAAAAGAAATATGTTAACACGTTCAGAGTATCATGTTTGGAGCCCTTGTGGTTCCTTTTTTTTATTGTCTAAAGGTTTCTGCTGAGGCGACTTTGAAAGGCTGTTTTTCCAGCTTAATGTTTAACTAAAAAGAAAACAGGCCTTCATCGGCAATCGATCGCAGATTCTTATAGGCTACTATTGTCATGAACTAGCAAGGTAAGTTAAATTAGATTTTAATAAACATACCCCACTTAATTAAGTGGGGTATTAGTCTATAAAATTGTTACTCTATTCATATTTTTTATAAACTTTCTTTTTATTTTTGTTCACTAATATAATCTGTTCCATTGCTCTGAGATATGCTTCAAACTCCCTATTACTCCCTGAAAATGAAAGTATTCTTCTCATTTTTTCCTCCTCTTATGGTATAAAAGTAAGATTAATATGTCCTATTTGTTAAATATATATGTCTTATTTTATGATTATATTCATAAAATTTTATTTTCTTTAAAAAGTGTTTATCTATATAAATACTCATGTATAAATCTTGTATTTATGAGGAAATACTTAGACTATCTAAACAAGATATAAAGGATGGTCTACTTGAAGTTGAAGATAAACTATAAAAACAGGACATCAAATAATGTAATTTTGATTTCTATGTATCTTTTGATTATTTTTGATTATGTTCTAACATATTTGGGAGTAAATACTTTGGAAATTATCTCTGAAGCAAATCCTTTAATGGTAGGATTTATGAATCTGCCCTTTTATAAAGGATTTCTTTTAAGAAACATTATTGCATTTTTTCCCATAACTCTTCTAAAAATAGAAGAGAAATTAATAAAACCCAAAACCTATAAATTGATTTTGAGATTAATTTTATCTATTCAGATCTTTCCTTATAGTATGCATCTTATTTGGATATATAGATGTTTTCAGTTTATGTACTTGTCGTAGTATATAAATAAACCACCTTAGATAGATTAGTACAATCCAAGGTGGTTTTATATCATATACTTACATGTCATCCAGCATATCCCAGTTATGATACACGTTCTGAACATCATCGTTATCTTCAAGTAAATCAATTAACTTATTCATGTTTTTAATGTCCTCTTTACTCTCAAGCTTTTGATAATTTTGAGGAATATAGGATAGTTCTGCCGTTGAGAATTTATATCCTGCTTCTTTTAACTCATCTCTTACAGTTATGAAATCTTCTGGACTTGTGGTTATCTCAAAGTATTCTTCTTCTATGGTAAAATCTTCTGCCCCTGCTTCAATTGCTTGTAACATAACCTCTTCTTCGTCCATACCTTCTTCTCTATCTATAATAAGAACTCCTTTCCTATCAAACATAAAGGATACGCATCCATTTGCCCCCAAATTTCCACCACATTTAGTAAAATAGTGTCTTACATCGGCTGCTGTCCTATTTTTATTATCGGTAAGGACCTCTACAAATACCGCTACTCCACTTGGTCCATATCCTTCATAGGTTATTTCTTCGTAGTTTACTCCCTCAAGCTCTCCAGCACCTTTTTTGATTGCCCTTTCTATGTTGTCATTAGGCATATTTGCAGCTTTCGCCTTTTCAATAGCAGTCTTTAGAGCCGGATTATATTCAGGATCTGATCCCCCTTCTCTAGCTGCAACCATTATATATCTTCCAAGTTTAGTAAAAATCTTTGCTCTTTTTGCATCCTGCTTTCCTTTTCTATGCTTTATATTGGCCCATTTTGAATGTCCTGCCATAAATTATATCTCTCCTTTTCAAAAATCCAAAAATATTTTATCATAAAGTGCATATCAAGCCAAATAATTTTATTAATATTTTGGAGGCATTGGAGGCATTTTTCTCTTATGTTCTGTTCTTGCATGCATTCTTTCAATTAATTTTCTATGTTTTTCAGGTATTTCCTTACCTTCTAATAAATCATCTATCATGTTATAGCTTGTTCCCATTTCATCTTCGTCTGTTTGTCCTTCCCATAGGCCTGCTGATGGTGGTCTATCAAGTACTGTCTGTGGAACTCCAAGATATTTTGCCCATTCATAAACCTCTCTTTTAGTCAAATTAGCTATAGGAAGTATATCTACTCCACCATCTCCATACTTTGTAAAATACCCTGTATACAACTCTGCAGCATTATCAGTTCCGGCAACTAAGTAGTTAAGTGAATTTGCAACAGTATATAATGTACTCATTCTCATTCGTGCCCTTAAGTTTGCATCGGTTAATCTCTCATTAGATTCTATATTTTTATTCTTTTTCTTCAATTCTGATAATACCTTATTGAGTAAACTATCTTGCTCATCAGTTAAATTCACTACTATATATTCAAGTCCTGCAGTCTTTGCAACTTCTTCAGCATCTGCCCTGTCCTTTTCATTACTCTTACATGGCATTATTACACCAATCGAATTTTGTGGAAAAGCCTTTTTTATAAGAAAACCTACAACCGAAGAGTCAATGCCTCCAGAAAGTCCAACTAAAATTCCTTCGGTACCCGATAATTTAACCTGTTCTCTTAGCCAGTCAACAGTTAAGTTAATCTTTTTTTCTACATTCGTGTTCATACTATCTCTCCTTATTCTTCTATTGTATAATAAAATATTATAACACAATTTTCCTAAGTCTTAATACAAATAATAAAAGGACAGAATTCTGTCCTTTTATTATTTGTATTATTTGTATATATTAAAAATCAAATAGGGGAGTACTTAGATATCGTTCTCCATAGCTCGGTATGATAACTACTATTTTTTTACCTTTGCCAAGCTCCTTTGCCTTTTCAATGGCAGCATATACTGCAGCTCCTGATGAAATACCCACTAAAATTCCTTCTTCCAGTGCAATTTTTCTAGATGTGCTGAACGCATCTTCATCAGCTACCTTAACAACTTCATCTATAACATCTATATTTAAAACACCTGGAATAAATCCTGCACCTATACCCTGTATCTTGTGAGGACCAGGTTTACCACCTGATAAAACTGGAGAACCTGTAGGTTCAACGGCTACTACTTCAACTTTTTCTATCTTTTCTTTAATTACTTCTCCTACTCCAGTTATTGTACCACCTGTACCAACACCTGCTATAAACATGTCAAAATCATTATCCATTTGCTCAAGTATCTCTAGAGCTGTGTTTTTTCTGTGGGCTTCAGGATTTGCTTTGTTTTGGAACTGCTGTGGCATAAAATATGATGGATTCTCCTTAAGAATTTCCTCTGCCTTTTCAATGGCACCCTTCATTCCCTTGGCTCCATCGGTAAGTACAAGCTCTGCTCCAAAAGCCTTTAAAAGCTTTCTTCTCTCCACACTCATTGTGTCAGGCATTACCAATATGACATTATATCCCTTTGCTGCACCTATCATAGCCAAACCTATTCCTGTATTACCACTGGTAGGTTCCACAATGGTACCGCCTGCTTTCAATATTCCTTCCATTTCTGCAGCTTCTATCATACTAAGAGCAATTCTATCCTTTACACTACTGCCGGGATTATAAAATTCAAGCTTTAAGTAGACATCTGCGCTGTCTTTTGGCACTATCTTATTTAATTTCACCATAGGTGTGCTGCCTATTAATTCCGTAATATTGTTTACAACCTTCATAATAAACCTCCTTTTTATTTTCATAGTATTCTTATCTGTTTTTATGGTTTTATTTTATAACAACATTCTGCTTCTGTCAATATTTTACTATGTAAAATATAAGATTTTCTATGAATTTAAGTTAGATAAACAGGTTACATTAATACATGAACCTCAAAATATCATATTTATAGGATGAATTATATGAAAAAAAATATACTAAAAATCGGACTACTGGGAATATTTACTGGTTTGCTTAATGGTTTGTTTGGCTCAGGCGGCGGAACTCTCTTAGTTCCTGGCATGATATTTCTTTTAGGTATTGAGGAACATAAATCCCATGCTACTGCTATATCGATAATCCTACCTTTAGCAATTGTAAGTACATTTATCTATTTTAGAGCTGGAATCGTGTCTCTTAATACCACTCTAAAGGTAGCTGCTGGCGGAGCAATCGGGGGATATGTAGGAGCTAGAAGCCTTAATAAAATTCCTAGTAATATACTGAGAAAAATTTTTGCTATTTTTATGATAATAACTGCATTTAGGATGGTGTTTTAACATGCTTTCCATTATAGGATTTATTTCAGGTATAATAAGTGGAATGGGAATAGGCGGAGGCACAATACTTATCCCTGCACTAATTCTATTTACTAGTTTAAAGCAGCAGCAAGCTCAGAGCGTCAATCTCTTTACTTTTATTCCTATTGCAATCGTTGCCGTCATTACTCATGTAAAAAACAAGAATGTTGAACTTAAGCTTTGGGCTCCTTTAACTGTAACAGGCATTATTGGAGCTATAATAGGTTCTAAGCTTGCAGTTAACCTTTCTTCAGAATTGTTGAGGAAAATGTTCGGCATCTTTTTATTTGGAATGGCAATATATCAATTCTTTTATAAAGATAAAAGCCGTATTGATTAACACGGCTTTTATCCCAATGCTACTAATACACAGTTATTATATACAACCTTTAATCCCTTGGATTCTGCTAGTTCTATAATTTTTTCATTGTAGGTTCCTGGTTGAAACCAAACATAGTTTATGCCTTTATCAGCAATTTCATTAATTACAGACACACCTATCTTAGGTGACACAACCATATCTACGCAATCCGGCTTAACCGGCAAATCCTTAATACTCTTATAGCATTTATCTCCATCTACTTCATCGTATCCTGGATTTATTGGATAAACTTCGTATCCTCTATCTTTAAGCTTTTTGTAAATTTTGTATCCAAACTTATCTTCATTAGATGTGGCCCCAACAACAGCCCATACCTTTTTATCCAACATTTCTTTTTTTAGTTCTTCCATCAGAACACTCCTTCCATAATTTAGAGTAAAATATATACCCACATTTGAATTATACCCAATTGAATTTAGTAATATCACCTTTTTTATTCATCGATTACTTTTCCATCTAAAATAGTAAGATATACAGGGCTTTTTTCTTCAATGACTGCCCCACCACTGCTTAAGTCAGTAATTTTTTTAATTAAAGAATCGCTATCCTCTGGTCGGCAGTATACAAAAATGTTTACTTTATCATCATAAATGGTGTCTTTAATAATATATTCCCCATTCATTATCTCATTCTGAATTTTTCCATGGAGAGTGTAATCAATACGTATTAAGTATAGGTTATATAGAGCTTTTGTGACTATTTTAGCTTCTTTGATAGCTGACTTTGCCGACTTTGTATATGCTCTGACCAATCCGCCGGTACCCAGCTTTATTCCTCCAAAATATCTGGTAACAACAACTGCTGCATTTTTTATTTCTTCTTTCTTAAGCATATCTAAGATAGGGATTCCTGCTGTTCCTGACGGCTCTCCATCATCACTATATCTTTGAATTTCATTATTTTCTCCTACAACATAGGCAGGAACATTGTGGGTAGCATCCTTGTGCTTTTTCTTTATTCTTTCAACAAACTCCACAGCCTCTTCTTCCGAAGTTTTATTAATAATTTCCTCTGCTTCTCCATATTGCAATAAAGTTTTATACTCATTACCCATAAAATCACCTACTTGTAAAATATAGTTATCTTAGATTATAAATCTATTTTTCATATTTATGTTTAGTTTTTGAAATACTAAAAAAGAAAGAATTTATTTGGAGGTTGAGGATCTTGCATATAATATATCATTGTTGTGAAGGCTGCTACTCGTCGGCAACAGCAGCAGCTATCCATTTAGATCTACTACCTATGGACCGTAAGCCAAGTTATCATGATCTAATAAACGTCCCCTTCTATGACAACTTAAAAGAAACTGATAGAGGTAAAATAATCCTAAGAGGAACTGATGAAATTGGAAATAAGGTTTATACTCTTAGTAGAAAATATATTCCCCATATAATTCTGCCTGCTATAATTGATTTATGGAGAGAACTTGAACAAAATGAAAATGATTTAATGCTAGTCAATACTCAATATTGTGTAAATAGAGGAATAAAAACTGGAGGTTTCCTATCCAAAAGATTGAATATTACAAGTTTAGGCAAACCTCTTACGGCTAAGGCTACACTACATTCATATTATAAAATTGCGAACATAGTAAAGCAAACAAAACAATCGCTAAGTTAAATTTAAATTCTGTTTTATGGTTTGTATGGTTTCTAAACAGGTATTTTTTACATAATCCTTTTCAGATTTATTATTTACTACTTTAAGTAGCAAACTAATGGTATCTTTGTCTCCTATATCTCTCAAGGCCTTAGCTGCGTATTGTCTTACTTGGGGTTTTTCGTCCTGAAGGGCTTTATGTAAAACCGGCTTTGCCCTGCTGTCCCCAATTTTACCCAGAGCTGAACAGACCATGCGTCTTACATTGCCATTATAATGGATGACATCCTTACTTAATAAGCTTATCGAACTACTATTTTTTAGTTCTCCAATGATCCATATAACTGTAGCTCTATCATCCGGGTTGTCAATATATCTATATCTTTGCTTTATTTCGTTATATAGTTCCTGTAATACTTTTGGTTGTCCATTCTTTATAAATTCCAATCTCTTTTTCTTAGGTAACTCTAACATTTTATCCAGAAGAGTCTTTTTCTGATCTTTTTTAGTCGTTTTTAATGTTCTTAGCTTTATCTTGGCATCGATAATATCCTTTTCTACCTTTTCCCTGGAAATATTTCTAATTAAACTTATTGCCTCAATCGACTTTCCTTCTTTATATAGTAAATATGTTATAAGCTCATCATCAAGGTTCTCTATATTATTCCATGATACCTGCTTTAAATTCATGGAACCTACCACCTTTTATTTTTTTTAATCTTGTACAATATATTTTTTTAATTTATTGAAATTTATTGTATCTAAATCTGCTTTTACTAATATTCCTTCGTTTTTATAGTCAGTATTTATCACATTGGTTTTATCACAAAGATATGAGTATATATCACCCTTATCATAAGGAATAAGTAGCTTATAGGTCTGCATATCTTTAAAAAGATGATCTTTAATCAGTTTAATCAGTTTATCAATTCCCTCGCCTGTTAGAGCCGAAACAAATAGAGAGTTCTTGATACTATATAGTACTTTATCTAAAACTTTATCAGATTTATTAAAAACATAAATTGTAGGCTTATTTAAAGCTCCTAATTCCTTTAAAACTTCATTAGTAACCTTTATTTGCATTTCATAGTTTTCATTGGAGGCATCTATAACATGAATCAGCAAATCAGCTTCAACCACCTCTTCCAGTGTAGCCTTAAAGGCTTCAACTAGGTGATGGGGCAATTTATCTACAAATCCAACCGTATCTATTAATATGAATTCCTTTTTATCATCAAACAATATTCTTCGATGATAAGTGTCAAGGGTAGCAAATAAAATATCCTCTGAATACACCATTTTATTTTTCGATTCCTCTGAAGTTAAAGCTAGTAATTTATTCATCAAGGTAGATTTACCTGCATTTGTATATCCTACTAGAGCTGCTATTGGTATTTTATTCTTTTTCCTTTGGGCTCTTTGTATCTCTCTATGTTTTTTAACTTCTTGAATCTGTCTCTTTATATCACTAATTCTATCTAATATTCGTCGTCTATCGAGCTCAAGTTTTTGCTCTCCAGGTCCCCTTGTACCTATTCCTCCTCCAGTTCTAGATAAAGACCTACCTAGTCCAACTAATCTCGGTAATCTATATCTAAGCTGGGCCATTTCTACCTGAAGTTTACCTTCCTTAGTTTTTGCTCTTCTTGCAAAAATATCTAAAATCAAAGTAGTCCTATCTATTATACTAACCTCTAGCTTTTCTTCCAAATTCCTGATTTGTGAACCTGATAATTCATCATTGAAAATTACAGTATTTGCATCTAAAGCTGTACATTTAAGCTTTATTTCATCAACTTTTCCTTTGCCTACAAAGTAAGCAGGATCTACCTTAGATTTGTTTTGAATAACCATATCTATAACTTCAGCCCCTGCTGCCAAAGCAAGTTCTTTAAGCTCCTGCATAGAATTTTGGATAAGAATATCTTTATCATCGCTGTTTATACCTACTAATATGGCTCTCTGGCTCACCACATCAATAATTTCATTATCATCATTAAATATCATATCTTCACCAGCCCTGCATGATTAGTATTTTATATATATTATAATCTACTTTTAGTTTTATTACATCTAAAGTCTATATAAATATTTCAATTTTTTTATATTATTTATTTATTTCAGGAATAACGTTTGTTAAATCTTCTTTGGGAACATTTACGTAATTTTCTGGGACCCTGCCGACTATAATAGTTTCTGCTATTGGTATTGTTGATTCTACAACCATATTTTTTGAAGAAAAGGGTACTATTGTTTTAACTTCAGCTATTACTTTCAGATATATCTTATGCCTAGTTTGATTAATACCTGAGTCCTCAAATTCCGTAAAAAAATCGACGTTTACTCTTCCTATAGGTGTAACATTAATTTTAATTTTAGGACCATACTGTCCTAAAATCTGACTTCCAAATATATTTCCTAGAGGAACCTTTATTTCTGACGTCCTCATATTTTTAATAGTATCTTGGACTGTCAAAGCTACCTGAGATGCCAAACTATTCATCATCATTGTATTACCTTATATTACTAAACTGCTAAATTTTTTGTATTGAATTGGGTGATTTGGAATTATCAGAAATATTAGGTGTATGTTCTATGCTTCCTCATACCACATACATTGGATATGTAATTACGCCTATCGAAACTGTCAATCCCAATGCGAGTGCAATAACAGATTTTCTTATGTGCATTGCTAACATCCTTTCTCCTCTTAATTAGATATGTTAAACAGAAAATATCTTATAATTCCTCATTATAAGTTTACATAATCTTATTTATGCGTCTAAAGTGATATATTAACAATAATTTTGTTTATATAAAGTTAATTCACGATATCTTTCAAATACTTATTTTTTTACAAAATCATTAAATTTGTTACAAATTATCTTTACAACATATTTGAAACTTAGTGTATAAAGAGGACTGATAATGACCAGAATATTAAGTAAAGGCACATGCTAAGACCTCTATTTAAGATTAGCTGCAAAAATATATCGCAGACAATGGTGTCTAGCATTGAACAGTATCTTTCAAAAAAATAAACACCTACAGTCATTTAACAATGTAGGTGTTTTTACTAAGATATCTTGGTGCCGCTGCAAGTTCGCCTCGGTGTAATTTACCAAGAAACCTATTCACAAACAATTCATCTTTTACTTTATATACTTTAACTTTCCATATACAGTCCGACATACTTACTTATTTCCGTTTTTGCTCCCTCCATTTATTAAATTGTGCAATCCATAAATATTGGTATTTATTTCCGATTAAAATATTCTAAAATAGACTCTCTAGCAGTGTCAATCATAAAATCCATCTCATCTTCATTAATGACATATGGAGGCATAAAATAAATAATATTGCCAAGTGGTCTTAACAAGACACCCTTTTCTAGAGCTATCTTATAAATTTGATATCCCACTCTTTCTTGCCAGTCAAATGCTTCTTTAGTTTCTTTATCTTTAACCAATTCTATGGCGCCAATCATGCCAATTTGTCTATATTCACCTACATGAGGAATATCTGTTAATATATTTTCAACCTTTTTTCTCATAAGATTAGACTTGTGAATATTTTTTTCAATAATATTTTCTTCCTCAAAAATTTTTAGAGTTTCAACAGCCACAGCACATCCTAGAGCATTACCAGAGTAACTATGACTGTGTAGAAAAGCTTTCATTGTATTATAATCATCATAAAATGCAGAATAAATTTTATCCGTCATTAAAGTAAGAGAAAGAGGCATATATCCTGCAGTAAGGCCCTTAGATACACACATTATATCTGGAGCTACATCTGCATGGTTACAAGCAAACATCTTCCCAGTTCTTCCAAAACCAACTGCTATTTCATCCGCTATAAAATTTATGTCATATTGATCACACAATACTCTAAGCTTCTTTAAGTATTCTGGAGAATAGATTTTCATCCCTGCCGCCCCTTGAACCATTGGTTCTATTATTATTGCAGTTATTTCTTGGTGTCTTTCCTTAACTATCTTCTCCATAGCTTCAAAACATTTAGCTTTACAAGTATTTCTATCCTGATTATATTTACATCTAAAGCAATCCGGTCCTTCTGCTCTTATCACATCTAAAAGCAATGGTTTATATATTTTACTATATAAATCCACCCCACCCATTGAAAGTGCCCCTATAGTCTCTCCATGATATGCATCAGTAAGGGCTACAAATTTTGTTTTCTTTGGCTTACCTATTTGTTGATGATACTGAAAACTTAACTTTAAAGCAATCTCTACAGCTGAGGAGCCGTTATCTCCAAAAAATACTTTATTTAGCCCTTTTGGTGTCACCTTTACAATCCTCTCAGCAAGTTCTATCCCAACTTCATGTGAAAAATTAGCAAAAATTACATGTTCTAGCTTGTTAGCCTGCCTATATAGGGCATCATTTATTCTCTTATTAGAATGACCAAATAAATTTACCCACCAAGATGATACTGCATCTAGATATTTTTTACCATCTATATCCTCAAGAAAAACTCCTTCTCCTCTTTTTATAACTATTGGAGGAAATGTTTCGTAGTCCTTCATTTGTGAACAAGGATGCCAAATATATTTTAAATCCTTTTCTTGTAAATATTTCATATCGCTCACTATTCATCTCTCCTAACAACAATTACTATTTAAACTTTTATACTAAAATAAATTTAAAACTTTTTTAATTTCTAAACTATTATCATACTCAACTCTTGCTTTTGATATAAAATCTTCATTCTCTCCTATATTTAATTTATTTATAATAGAAATAACATCTACATTCGTTATATTCTTAAGAACTTTGATATTATCATCTTCATAGAAAGAATTGCTATATCCATTTATTATTAAACCTTTTATTTCTATGCCTAATCTTTTTATAAAATCTACTGTTAAAGCAGTATGGTTAATAGTACCTACCCCTGCACGAGCTACTATAATCACAGGAATATCTAAATCTTTTACAAGATCATAAATATAATACTTACCCCTAATTAGAGGAACTATAATTCCCCCTGCTCCTTCTACTATTACATAATCATATTTTTCCTGTAGTTTCTTATAATCTTCTAATATCTTGTTTTTATCAATAGTAACATTCTCTATTTCAGCTGCTATATGTGGAGAAACGGCTTCTTTTAAACAATATGAATTCATCATTGTATTAGTTTCATTAATTTCCGTTATATCTTTCACAAATTCAATATCACCAGAAAGTACTTTATTGTCTTTTACTATTCCTCCACTCTGCACTGGTTTAAAACTACAGGCGTTAAAATTATGTTTTCTTAAGATATATGTGATTCCTGCTGTTACAAAAGTTTTTCCTACATCGGTATCAGTTCCAATTACAAATAAACCTTTAGCCAAATTATCACTCCTTTATTTAAGTAACATTTGAATAAATAGACAATGATACGTTGCCTTTACTTGACTATTTTCTCTAAAACTTTCATCATATATTTCTATAACTTTTTCAATAAAAGCTGGAGAAATGGTATTACCTTCCTCATTACTATTATTAGCACCAATTTTTTTTACAGAGTACAAAAAATCCTTGCAGCAATCAAAATATTCATATTCAAACATTTCTTTGCCCTGCAATAATATCTTACTTGTCATACTCTTGCTTGAAACAACATTTTGGCATAATTTAAGTAACTCATCCAAGCTATAAAACGCCTGCCCGGGAGTAATCGGTTCAGCTATATTCATTATTTGTCTGGCTTTCTCGAAAGATTGGTGCAGTTCACAAAATGTATGCTGCCCGAATGTAGAAAAGCAAAGCATCCCCTTTGGATTTAATGCTGTAATCAATTTTTCAAGAGTTATATCCAAATAATTAAACCACTGAAAAGTAGCGTTAGAGATAATAAGATCATAAGTATTATCAAGCTTTATTTCCTCAATATCTCCACAAATAAAACTTATAGAATCATCCTTAACCGTTGACTTTACATGCTCAATCATTCCTGGAGCAATATCGACAGCAGTAATTTTAGCATGTGAAAATTGACGAGCTAGTGTACGGGTTACATATCCTGTACCGCAGCCAATTTCTAAGATATTTTTAAAGCACATTTTATTATTTTTAATATTTTCAATAAGAACATCGCCCATTTTTTTTTGAACCCTTGCATATTTATCGTAATGTTTTGCATTTCTGCTGAATCGTCTCTTTAATTTTTCTTTATTAATCATTCTCATCTTCCCTCTTTACTTAATATATGGTTCTTTATAATTTCGTAACATTGATTTGCTTTTGTAAAAAACGGCATATGACCGGTTTGATTAAGTATTATTAATTTAGATTTTTCAAAAAATTTTTTCAGATACCTTCCCGCTTTAAGCGGACAAATTAAATCACTGTCTCCATGTATTAGTAATACTGAAATATTTAAATTCTTAATATTTTCTCTAAAATCTTTAAGAATTAAATATTCTAACCCCAAAGATAATGATCCTACATTATATTTTTTATTTAAATTACTTACTTCCTTAAGAAATATCTCATAATATCCATGATTTACTTCTAAATCGGTAAAAAGATTTTTATAAAAGTTTTTTAAAGTTTCTTCCGGATGAATCTTTAGTATGTAAATCATTCGCTCAACGATTTTTTTATTCCATCCCATATGATAATTCCCTATTTCATCTTGCGTAAATCTACTTGTAGCACTGAAAAGAATTATATTATCAATTTGTGAAGAATAACTCGTTGCGATATCTATAGCTACTAGAGATCCTAAAGACCAACCTATAATTGAAAATTTCTTAATGCCTTTTTCATTTAATAAAGTGATAACTTTCTGTTTAAAATCATCTACTGAAGCTACATTATCCCAATCGATAATAATTATTTCAAAATCTTTGGATAATAAATCACAAATAGGTCTCCAAACAAACTTATCAATCGCCCAACCTGATAATACTATTAAATATTTTTTCATGAAATCATCCTTCAATTATTCTTAGTCTTTTTCCATGAAAGGTTAATATTTTTAATACATACTCTAAATCATCATAAGTATGAGTTGCCATAAGTGAAATTCTTAACCGGCTCGTTCCTTTTGGTACCGTGGGAGGTCTTATAGCTGGAACATAAATTCCTTCTTCCAGTAGACTTTCACTTAATTCAACAGTTTTTTTAGCATTTCCTATTATAATCGGTATTATAGGTGTAATAGTATTAGTAATATTAAATCCTGCCTTTTGAAGTTCTTTTTTAAACCAGTTGGACAATTCTATCAAATATTTCCTTCTATCTTTGTCATTTTCAATTATCTCAATTGATTTAAGTGAAACTGCAATCGATGAAGGAGGTAATGCTGTTGAAAAAATAAAACTTCTTGAAAAGTTTTTAAAATAATCAATTATATCTTTTCTCCCAGCCACATATCCACCAACTGAAGCTATAGCTTTACTTAATGTCCCCATTTGTATGTCTATATCTCCATTTACCTTAAAATATGACATAGTACCAGAACCATTTTCGCCTAAAACGCCAACACCGTGAGCATCATCAACCATTGTAATTATTCCATGCTCTTTTGCTAATTTTACAATATCAGGTAGTGGTGCCACATCTCCATCCATACTAAATACGCCATCAGTTACGATTAAATTGTTACTACCTTTATACTTATGAATTTTTCTCTCCAAATCATCCATATCACAATGCTTATATCTGACAAGTCTTGCACCACTTAGCAAACATCCATCAATTATGCTGGCATGATTATATTTATCACAAAAAATAACCCACTTTCTATCACATAGAGCTGAAATAATACCTACATTCGCCATATAGCCCGTATTAAAAACTAAACATGTCTCAGTTCCTTTAAAATCAGCTATTTTTTCTTCAAGTTTTTTATGTAAATCATAAGAACCTGTAGTTAGTCTCGATCCACCTGAACCCACACCATATTTCTTAACTGCATTAATAGCAGCTTCTTTTAATCGAACATCGCTACAAAGCCCTAGATAATTATTTGACCCTAATAAAATAGTTTCTCTACCTTCAATCTCAACCTTGGGGGATTGTTCTGAACTTAAATATTTAAAATCTCTATATAACCCATTTTCTTTAATTAACGATAGCTTTTTCAAAATATTTTTCATTGTCAGTCTCCTAATTTATACTAGGTTTATGATTAAATAAAACTATTTCTACTATGAAAATATAATATATCAATAACACAAAATTGTCAACCACCTTTTTTTAAACAGTTGACAATTCAAGCAAATAATATATAATATAAATGATATTGAATATTAATTATCATTTCAACGGAGGTTTTAATAATGATATTTGACAAAGTAAAAAATACGATTATTGATATTATGGGAATCCCTGAAGATGAAATATTTTTAGAAAGTCATCTTTTTAACGAGTTAGATGCTGATTCTCTAGATATGGCTCAAATTATATTAGCTTTAGAAAACGCATATAAAATTGACATTAAAGATGAAGATGTTTCAGATTTTGAAACTGTTAAAGACATTGTAAAACATATTGAAAGTAAAATTAATTAGTAAATGAATTAACTAACCTGCCAATTTAGATGGAGGTGCGTATGAAAAAAAGAGTAGTAATTACTGGACTCGGTGCTGTTACGCCTATTGGAAACAATGTAGATGATTTTTGGAGTAATGCCAAAAAAGGCTTATGTGGCATTGATTATATAAAATCTTTCGATGTAGAAAATTCTAAAGTAAAATTAGCTGCAGAATTGAAAGATTTCGATGCAACAAATTTTTTTAATAGAAAACAAGTTAATAGATTAGATCGTTTTTCCCTTTTAGGAATTGTTGCAGCAAAAGAAGCTTATAATGATGCAGGACTAGATAAAGTAGAAATAGACAGAAATAGATTAGGTGTAATTATTGGAAATGGAGTAGGTGGAATAATAACTATTGTGGAGGAAACAATAAAACTACATAATGGTGGAATGAATATGGTTTCTCCTCTATTAGTCCCTAAATGTATACCCAATATTGTAACGGGAAATATAGCAATAGCTTTAAATGCAAACGGGATATCAAATACAGTAATAACTGCATGTGCAGCAGGAACAAATGCAATCGGTGAAGCTTTTAGAGCCATTCAATATGGCGATGCTGATATAATTATCTCAGGAGGTAGTGAAGCCTGTATAACCCCTCTTATGTTAGCTGGCTTTACTAATCTTAAAGCTTTATCTCTAAAAAATGATCCCAAAAGAGCTTCTATACCTTTTGATAAAGAAAGAGATGGATTTGTTATGGGAGAAGGAGCTGGAATTTTAATATTAGAAGAGCTTGAACATGCATTAAAAAGAAATACTAAAATATACGGTGAAGTAGTTGGCTATGGTTTTACGTGTGATGCTCACCATCTAACATCCCCTGCACCTAAAGGTGAAGGTGGTGCTAGGGCAATGAAACTGGCACTGGAAAATGCATGTATTAATCCTGAAGATGTATCTTATATTAATGCTCATGGAACTTCAACGCCTTATAATGATAAAATAGAAACAGAAGCAATCAAAACGGTTTTTAAAGACTCTGCTTATAAAATTCCTATTAGCTCTACTAAATCTATGATTGGGCATTTACTAGGGGCAGCAGGAGCAGTAGAAGCTGTAGCATGTATAAAAGCATTGGAAGAAGATTATGTTCATGGTACTATCGGATATCAAGTTAAAGACGAAGAATGTGATCTTGACTATGTAGTGAATAAAGGACGAAATGTAAACCTAAATTACATTTTATCAAACTCATTCGGTTTTGGGGGACATAATGCTTCAATTATTTTTAAGAAATGGGATTATTAAAGAATCTTCGATTCTAATCCCCGGCATAAAGCCCGAGGTATTTTTCAAGGTAAATTCTCTTGAAACTTTGTGCGGCATTCATCCTGACCCATAAGGAGTCAGGTTTTCTGCCGCAGTTGTTGTAATAAAATAAATTGCCACCCAACAAAATTCCGCGGTGGCAAATCGATGGCAAATAGCTATTTTTATGATATTAAAATTTCTGAAACCCATCTCAGTATCCATTTTATTTATCTAATAATTATTTATACTTCACTTTAGTATTTTCCACTCTTCATTCAAAATACTATAAACAATATGATTAACATAATGGCCATATAAATTTTCTGCATCTTTCATGCTTAATAACCTTAATTCTAAAATTGAATCATTTTCTATCAAATTTTATATTTGTATAGTCTGGTGTTTTTATTCTTGTTTGAAGTATTTTAGGAGGATTATTTTTTATTAATTGCTCAATTAATTTATGTTATTCTTTAGGAAGTATCGTAATCGGCATATTTTTGAACATTTCTCTATTCTTATCTAATAATTCTCTTTCTTTTTTAGTTAATGTTTCTCCATCAGCTTCTTTCTGAACCAATTCCATATATTCCTCTAATGTTAAAATACCTCTTAACTTCCTATTTCGTCCACGCTCATTGACAATTTCATCTGGCAGACGAATAGCTACTAAGCGACACTTTAGTTGTTTTTTATATCCTATACTTAAATATACTGTTGTATCAACAAGATTGTTACCTGCTAATATTTCTGATAAGTCAACTTGTTTCACTTTACCTACTTTTTCTAGGTAAACAACAGTATTGCTACGAATACGAGTTAAATAAAAGACTCCTTTACTAGATAGTTTTTCAAAAAATGTTTTGCTAAAATAGCCTAAATCAACAATTAGTAATTCATCTTTTTTAATCATAGAAAGTAATTTATTTGTATAAGTTGCATCAGTTCCTGGGGCCTTAGTTAATTCAAAACTTGAGAAGGAACTAGAAATTAAGAAATTAAACTATAAATACACTGTATTTTTAATGCTGATTTTGCATTTCGTCCCCCTAGTCCGGGCCACAGGTTTGCTAGCTTATCAGGTAAAGTAATTTTTGTACTATCACATATTTTAACATCTCTAAATTGAGATAAAATTTTAACTGTTTTTGCTGAAACTGATTTTTGTAAAGTAAATTTCATAGTATCTGTAAATATATACTGTAGAAACTTAGATATATTAGGTAGTCTATTGTATATTGCATTTTTAGTAATTCTAAGTCCAGGTTGTATTTTTTCACACTTTGATACAATTTGCTTTAAATAAGGATTAGGGGTATTTAGTAGACCAAAGATAAAAACTTTTACTATTGTATCAGGTAAAATACTTAGTTTTCTTTTAAGAAAACCTGTATTAACTGCAATTTCCATAATTTTAGTATTACCTAGTTGCTACACATGCCCGGCGCACATAAAAAAAGTACTAATGAACCCATTAGTACTTTTTCTAGTTATGCTATTCTATAGGCTTTTATTGCCCTTCATTCATATTCTTATATTTTCCTGAAACATATTCATGGATAGCTTCAGCCACATCCTTTGAGTATCTAACAGCTTCAACAACCGTTTTTGCACCCGTTACCACATCCCCGGATGCAAAGACTCCTTCCCTTGTTGTTCTACCGGCATCATCAGTTACAACCAAGCCACGAAGGTCGGTTTCAATGCCTTTACTGTTATTAACAATATTAGCTTTTGGCCCTTGACTGATAGCTATAATGACGGAATCACATGGAAATAATCCTTCGGAATCATCCTTTGTTACAAGTTTTTCTTTTTCCCCATCCATGACCTTTTCTGTTTCAACATAAACCAAACCTTCTTTAGTAATCTCTACAGGGGATTTATAAAGTTCAAATTTAACGCCATCAATTTTAGCATACTCTAATTCATATTCCCTAGCAGGTATATCTTCCATGCCCTTTCTATACATAATTGTAACCTCTTTAGCCCCTTTTCTTAGGGCTGTCCTTGCTACGTCCATGGCCACATTCCCTGCGCCAATAACATACACCTTTTCTCCTAAGTCATAGACCTCTGGGTTCTTCAAGTAATCTATGGCATAATGAACATGCCCTAAACTTTCGCCCTTAATATTCAATTTTCTAGGTTTCCATACACCAGTACCAATAAACACAGCATCAAAACCGTCTCTAAAAAGATCTTCAAGGGTAATAACTGGACCAATTAAAGTATTGGGCCTAATCACAACCCCTAATTCAACTAATTTATCCTTTAATCTAGATAATATATCCTTAGATAATCTAAATTCTGGTATACCATATCGAAGAACCCCGCCAATTTGATCATGGGCCTCAAATATTGTAACACTATACCCTTTTAATGCTAGAATAAAGGCTATGGTAATACCAGCTGGACCAGAACCAATAATCCCGATATTACCTTGTAACTTTTCTTCAGCCTTTAAATCCATCACATCTAAACTATAATCAGATATATAGTTTTCTATGGAACTAATCTGAACAGGATTTGATTTAGTCCCTAGAATACAATGGCCTTCACATTGTTTTTCATGGGGACAGACCAAGGAACACACAAGGGATAGGGGATTGTTTTTGAATAATTTTTCCCCTGCTTCATGAATACTTCCTTCTAAAAGCAAATCTATCATCTCAGGTATTGGTGTACTAATAGGGCACCCCTTTACACACCTTGGATTTTTACATTGAAGACATCGCTTTGCCTCATCGACTATATGTTTTCCCATAGGATCATCTCCTCGAATTTTATCTCTTGTAAAATCACACCACGTTGATATATCCACTACTTCTTCTGGCAGAATATATCGTGTTTTTTGCAATATACCACTATTATGATAATGAATATCGCTAACAATTTCAACCAATATCACCTAGTAATTTTTAGAAATCTCCCTACCCTATTTTGCTTCACCTAAATAGGCACTCTTTACTTGGTCCTAAATTCCACGTCAAATTAACATCACCTTCAATTTGACCTTAACTTATGAAGAATCTAGGAAACAACTTCTATATTGTAACATTTTTAATCCTTTAGCTCAAAGCAGTCTGAAAAAAATTCTGTATGAAAAACAGACCCAATCAAACACAAGGTCGCTCTCAATGAAATCAAAAATTCCCTCATTTTTAGCATGCTCAAATAGCAAAAATACACCTGCATTTGAAGTAAGAGTTTTAGCATTAAAATCAACTTTATTAATCATAAAGTCAGCTCCGTTTCAGTATCTTTTCTAATATGGATGATGTTTCAATAGCTTTAGCGGTTATTTTCTTTTACCCAATGGGTGAAAACTGAAATTGCATAAAATCCTTCAATTAACAGGCTATAAAGGTGTTTTTGAATTGTTTGACGTAAAATCTAGTTTATAAATAAAAAATATGTTTACAAAATGTTATTGATCTTTTTATATTAAAAGAATCATAAAAAATATTCATTAATAATTGAATAACTAGCCTCAGATAAGGATAATAGATTTGATTATTGGCTTTGGTTTATTTGTCATGTCATTTTTTATATGGGGATTTAAAATGATTTTATCCGGTGATATTCCAGTTAATATTTCTTTAGGTGAATTTAAAGACTTTATCATTATAATTTTAATATGTACATCAAGTGAAATTTTATATATTAGGAAAAGTCAGTTGAATTTATTGAATATAGTTTTATTAAGTTTACCTACAGTGCTTTGGTTTATAACTCTACAACATAGTTTAAAATATCAATTTAATAAATATGATACTATAAGTGATATTATTGGTTTTTTTTCTATGATTATTATCCTTCTATACTCTTTATATAAAATAATAATTAAGTATAAGAAAAGAAAATAAGTTTGATTTTATTTATTTGTTTTTTAAATTCTAATAATAACTTACAAAAGAAAGAAAGGATATATTATATATGTGTAATATATCCTTTCTCTCTTTTTACTTAATTCTTAAAAAATTACTCTTTCTCCAAACTGAACTTTTTCAGTTTTATATTTATATTTTAACTCCGAATAGAAAAAAATCATAGCTTGAAATAGAACAAATGTTCGATTATAATATTATTACAAGATTAAAATGGAAGGAAGTGGTTCTTATAGCAATAGCACTAAGAGATTGTCATGTTAGGATATACAAAACAATTAAAAGATACTATAAAAAACATGGATATTCCCCTACTATTCGTGAGATTCAAAAAATGTGCGGTTAGAGATCTCTAAGCACTGTTTATATTCATCTAAAAGTCCTTGAGGAAGCTGGCTACATAAAAATGGCCAATAAAAGAAAATCTAGAGCCATCAAGATCGCTTAAAGCTTAAGGAGATGAAGAAAATGCATGATAAAGATAAGATTATATTTCATATTGATGTAAATTCAGCATATCTTAGCTGGGAAGCTGTATATAGGCTGCAGCATGGTGCTTCTGTAGATCTTAGAAAAATACCTTCGGTAGTTGGTGGGGACCCTAAAACTAGGCATGGAATAGTTCTGGCCAAATCTATTCCTGCTAAAAAATATAGAATTAAAACAGGTGAAACATTATACGAAGCTACTAATAAATGTCCAAATTTAACTATAGTAGCGCCAAATTATGCTCTTTATATGAAGTGCAGTGATGCAATGATAAATATTCTAAAGGAGTATTCTCCTCATATTCAAAGATTTTCTGTGGACGAATGCTTTCTTAATTTCACAAATCTGCAACATCTTCATGGTAACCCTGTATCTGCAGCCCATAGAATAAAGGAACAAATAAAAAAGAAGCTTGGCTTTACCGTATCTATTGGAGTCTCTAGTAATAAACTCCTGGCCAAAATGGGCTCTGATTTAAAAAAGCCCGATGCAGTCACTACCCTTTTTCCTGAAGAAATCAAAGAAAAAATGTGGCCATTACCTATTGAGGATCTTTATATGGTTGGGCGGGATACGGCTTCTAAACTTTATAAGATGGGAATATATACTATTGGAGACCTGGCTAAAGCAGATCTTAATCTTATTAAGTATAAACTCAAAAGTCATGGGGAAATGATTTGGAGATATGCCAATGGTATTGAAACATCAGATGTTAGAATGGAAAACTACATAACAAGGCGTGGCCTCGGGAACTCGACTACTGTTTCATTTGATGTTGAAGATAGGCCTACAGCTCATTTAATACTTTTATCCCTTACTGAAATGACTGCAATGAGACTCCGAGATAGTGAAAATCTTTGCAGCATAGTATCAGTTAAGGCAAAAACCCATGAATTTCATAGATACTCCCATCAAAGAAAGGTTTATTCTCCAACTGATTCTACCAAAGAAATATATGAGATAGTAAAAGATTTATTTGATGAAGTATGGGATGGAGAACCCCTTAGACACTTAGGTATTCGTCTTTCAGGATTAATTCCTAATGAACCATATCAGACTTCAATATTTGATAATAAATATAAAGAAAAGTATAGAAAGCTTGATAAAGCAGTGGATGATTTAAGGCAAAAATATGGATCAAAAATCCTTATGAGGGCTGGATTTTTACACTCAGGAATAAAACCTATGACCGGAGGAGTGCACGAGGATTATCCTATTATGTCTAGTATTCTCTAGAAGTTAGAATGGAGGTGTGAAATTGAAAGTAGTGGTAAAACCTATAGAAATGATATCTTACACTAACCGTGAAGGTGTTCCTAGGCCGGTAAAGTTTAGAGTGGAATCTGAAGACAAAACCTTTTTAACTATAAAAGTTGATAAGGTTATTCAGACAGAGCTTGAAAAGTATGCAGGAAATAGAATGTACAAATTTAGGTGTCAAAGCATAATAAGCGGAACCGAAAAGATTTATGAAATAAAATATGAAATTGATACGTGCAAATGGATTCTCTACAAAATATAGATATGCAGCACAGTATGTTGTATAATATAGTAAATATACCACAATATATTCCAGGGGGGTGACTGTTTTGGAAAAAAAACAAAGAATGGATCATTTAGACTTAATAAAGCAAATGATAAATGAGCTTGGCATCGATGAAACAGACAATAAGCTTCGTGAAGACCTTATTTATTTATCAAAGAAAGTAGCAACATTAAGAGAAAAAATTGATTCTATAAAATTAAGAATAAACAATGAAAATAACAGTGATGAAAAAAGACACCTAGAATTTGAGCTTGAAGAAACCAAAAAATCTTTAAAAGAAATGCTTTATAAGCTTAAATCTACAGATACCATATATATATTATATAAAGATTATATAAAAACATAACAAAGTAGGCCCAGAAACTATTTCTGAGCCTTATTTTTCAAATTCAATATCTTTCCTGCCTTGTCTCCATCTATGTCAAAATATGCAAATTATATAATTCAACTATTTTATACAGATACCAAAAAGTTTTTTATTATCATAAAAATAAAAATTAGACTTAATAAACTTTCAGCTGTTCCTCCTGAAGAAAAAGTAATAAAAAATTTATAGTTTTTGTTTGAAACTGGATAAAAGAGCTCTATTCCCTGTTTCGTAAGATAATCAGCCATTAAATGGGATATTATACCTGTGATAAAGGCTATAATTAAATTATAGCTTAAATAATTTTGTAAAACCATAAAAGAAACTACTGAAAGCAAAATAGTGCCAAGAATACTATGAGTAAATGATCTATGATGGGAAAGTCCAATAATAATCATTATAATCCCTAAAAAAACTAAACTATTTACACCTTTGTATTTATAAATCAGAAAGGAACCTATTCCTGAATAAATCATCATTTTACCAAGTCTGTTTTTAACAGGCAGCATAATCTTGTTTATCTTAGATCCCGGATGATCGATATCAGGAACTAAAGCTCCAACCGATGCGGCCGCAGTTGTAATTATATTTGTTGATATTCCAAGCTTAGGTAGTACATAAAAGGATAATGCTGCTCCAAAGAGCATATGGTTTTTACCAGTCATATTTATTCCTCCTGTTTTTTTCTTATGATATTATCTAGTAGGTTACCACAGGCAGGCTTTTCTTCTCCAAGATGACATAAATAATGTATTCACCTTTAAACTTGCAAATTATATTTATAAAAACACTCTTTTTATTATAATGAAAAAACATAAAAAAATTAAGACCTCACATTGGTCTGTATTAAAAGTTTTTTAACGTCAAAGACCCTTTACCTTCAATATTTAAAGTATTGTAAGAACAAAGGCGTCTGGCGACGCTTTGTTAGTTCGTAGTTAGTAGTTCGTAGTTGGTAGCCCTTATTAGCTCTTAGTTCTTAGCTCTTGGCTCTTGGCAAATCCTAGTCGTTTTTTAGGGTCTTTCTTGCGGCCCGTCACCTTTTTGCCATGAGCGGTCAGCAGTTAGCTGTTATCCTTTTTAATATTTAACTGGTAAAAGTTTGTAATTTCTTGCATCCCTTGAATTTACTTTGTTTTATACCTGCAATTTTTTCAAAAAATGTTTGAATTCCTATGCAATAAAAAAGACACACTTTTAATAGCGTATCTTCATGATTAACCAGTATTTTTTAAAGCGTCATTTAACTTACTATCATCTGAACATAAATTTGAAACATTTCCATCAATATTAACTATATGAGTTTGTTTATTATTTCTATCTAAAAGCAAATAGCTTTTTATTTCATCTTCTGATTTATTTTGTCTTATCATTTCAACAACCCTATTTAAAACTTGGTCCGCATATATTCCAGTAATCTTTCTTCTATATTCTTCTTGTACTTCTTCACTCAAATCTTCAAATTCAACATCTGAATCGCCTATAAAGAGTCTAACATTTATCTTCATCTCACCACCTCGTTATAAGTTATGTGAACCCTAGTTTGTACTATTACAAAAAACATAAAAAAATAAAATACACCTTTATATAGTGTATTTAGATACACTTTACAACACCATCTAATTTCAATGTTTTTTTAAAAACTAAAACTAGGCACAGCTATCCCGTAAACTGATTTTGTATATCCTTGTCACCCCCCTACTCTAGTTCCATATAACTGAGCTTTGTTCAATATCTGGTCCAAGCTTTTGACATGCCTTTCATTTTTCACTTCCTATTTTTTCTTTAATCCTTCGATACTGGGTTTTAACGTAAGCGTCAAATCCATCCCACATTAACAAGGAACCAACTCCATGAGATAATATTCTCGAAGGAGGTAATCATATGAATAGCAACGAGGAGAAAAGAACAAAGTGGGCAAGTCGAATTG